>Ga0187833_10001560_pt1 | contig 26008 bp, 21 predicted proteins | sample ETNtaG_37_FD_167968 | JGI IMG/M metagenome (GOLD analysis project Ga0187833, IMG submission 167968) | Marine microbial and viral communities from oxygen minimum zone, Eastern Pacific Ocean - ETNP2014_SV_400_PacBio MetaG (Illumina Assembly) | ecosystem: Environmental > Aquatic > Marine > Hypoxic...
GGTTCCGCGGCAACGAACTGGCCAAACGGCTTGAGACCATTCCGGGGATCGGGTTTATCACCGCCTCGGCGCTGGCGGCCTCGGTCACCGATCCGCACCGGTTCACATCCACACAGGACATTCATTGGATTATGCTGTTCAGCAGGTGGGTGCCTTTCACCATCGTGCCCGGAGGCCTGACCGAAGAGGAAATCGAGGCCATTACCTAACGTTGAGTACGGATCTGGCCGCCGCCGCAATGATGTCGAAGGCGACACTGCCCACGAAAAAGCGCTTGGGCTGTGACTTTCCGGAATCGGAAACGGTGATCAACTTGTAATCGTTGCCGGCCTCAACGATGCGTTGGATCCTCTTGACATTCACCTGCCAACCTTCGGCCCGCAGCAGGGCTGTGATCCTTCGATAGCCGTATCTGCCATACTGGCTGGCCAAGCGGATGAACACTGCCGTCAGGGCATCCTCGTCCGGCCTGCCACAGGGTACCTTGCGTTGGGTCGAGCGATATTGACCGACAACTGCACGCTCTGCGCTCGGAGATGCCTAGTCAAATGGAACTAAAATACGGTTCATTGGCTAGGTTAAAGTCTTTTATATTCCGGGAGAGATTTCTCCTGGAGGATTTACGACTGCTAAAGGACGTGGACCGTCCGTTATCCCTTTGAGCCTGAGCGCCGAGGAACGGGTCAGGGCCTATTTCAGCAACATCGACAGCCAAACGCCGCCGCCGAGAACGATGGTAATACCGACAACGATAATGCCCATCACCATAAGCTGCTTGCCGGCCGACGGAATGGTGTCATCTTCAGGCGCATTTTCTTCTGACATGAAAGACTCCTTTATACTCTTTTAGTACTTTGCAAAAAAAATTCGTTCCCTAGAACGGTTTCTCGGAATGTCCCCCGGATTAATGGGTCAGTGGATATTGTAATCACCGCCGCCCAGACCCTTGGTCGATCCCCACTTACCGATACCCGTGGCGCTGAGCTTAGCCATTACCTGATCCACGTTTTGAAGCCTCAAAGTGATTGACCGGTTGTTACGAAGAGTGGCCGGATTGAAAATTAAAAAAACTGGGGGAAGGGCGATGCCCTTCCCCCTGAAAATGTCGAGTTAGTATTTGCTAGACGCGTTGGGCCTGTTCTTCGGCCGTATCGCCGATGTCTTCCACCAGAGCCTCGATTTCAGTCTCGGGGATGGTGGACATATTCATCTTGAAGGCGAGGAACCACATCATGCCCACGCCCAGCAGCCAGAACAGGATCTGCCACGCCCAGATCGAGGGCATGCCGAAGGTCCAGCCATCGACGCCGGCATTCGGGGCGCCGAAGATGTCGTTGCCGATAACGGCGCCAGGGCCGATACCGAAGAACATCCACGCCAGTGTAATCCCCCACGCAATGGGAACCAGACCCTTCTTAGACGCCGGCAGACTGGCGTGTTCACGCAGGAAGTTGTGGTACGTCATACGATGTGCCGTGTCCTGGGTGTTCTGGGTCATCGCAGAAACGACCAGGCATGTCGAGGCATTGAGGAGCATACCCCAACCGGCTGAGTGGATAGTGAACGGCCAGCGACCCCAAAAACCGAGGCCCATGTCATTGAGTATTCCAAGGCCGAAGTTCTCGGTGAAGATGACCCCAATAATGCCGGCCAACAGGCCATAAGTGGCGCCTTGACGGGTAATCCACGGGAACCAGCATACGGCCGCCAATGGCGTCCACATCTGGAAGCCGAAAGCCACTGCCAAACCGCCCAACAGCACCAGGGCATCCCGCGAATATGTCGCCACCAACAGGGCGCTGACGACAATGAAGCCAACACCCATGCGCCCGGCCAGCTTCTGCATATTATGCGTTGAAGCCGGATTCAGATACCGCTTGTAGAGATCGCGGGTCAGAATCCCGCCGGCCGTGGACATATAGGCCGCACCCGTGGACTGCATGGCCGCCAGCGCACAAACCGCCAACAGGCCGACCAGCCACGGTGAACCATCCGAAATCATGTTCATGTAGTGTGGCACGATGGAGTCCGGCTTCGCGGCGATAGAGCCGGGAAGCGCATCGGATATAGCAAGGCCTGCTTTTGTCACCGCCGGGTTGGCGCCCAGAAGGTGCCCGCCCATGCCCGTGAACGCCGTGAAGAAAAACAGGATGAACCCGATCCCTAAGGACGAGGCCCAAACCTGCTGCGGCGCGAACGGCCGGGGGTCGGTGTTGGAGAACGACCACATGGTGAACGCCGGGGCCGATTGAATGCCCATCAGCGCGAACATGTACGTCAGGCACATGATGCCGGTCCAAAGTCCGCCGACCGGAGTCTGCTTGCCAAGGCCCGCCGTCCATTGGATGACGCCGGGGATGGCGAAGTAGGCGTTATAATCGCCGCCGCCATAGCCCTTGGTCGTGCCCCATTTGCCGACGTCAGACGCCGCAAGCTTGGCCAGACCCTCCTGCATCGCATCCCAACCGCCTGTGGCGTTCAACGCGATGGAGCCGTAGATAATGATACCCATGGCCAGCAGGATACACTGTAGGGTATCCACATAGGCCACGGCGCGCAGACCCCCCGCTGCAACGTAAATGAACACCACGATCGACAGGATCCACATGCCGACGTTCTGCGTGAACATGCCATCGGGGAAGCCCTCGGTCACGGTGATGACGTTGAACAGATACCCGGAGGCACCCAACTGCACGCCAAGATACGGAATGGAGTACAGAAGAGCCACGACCACCGTCAGGATGCGGATGAAGTCACCCTGGAAATAGGTGCCCAGCATCTCGCCGGGGGTCACGAACCCGAAGCGTTTGCCCAACATCCACTGGCGCTTCAGAAAGATGACTCCGGTAAACGGAATGGTGATGGTGTAGAAGGATGCATAGGCATACTGGAACCCATCGCGATACACCAGACCCGGATGGCCCATGAAGGTCCAGCCCGAGAACGATGTGGCGGTGGCCGCCAATATAAACACCCAAAGGGATAACTTACGTCCAGCGATGAAGTAATCGCTGGCCGTCTTTGCCATTTGTGCGCTCCGCCAGCCCCAATAAATACAGTAGACCCAATAGAGCACCACAAATATGAACAACCATACAATTTTTGCTTCCAAGACTAATCTCCCTTTTCTGTCCTGTGTCTACCGGTCCCAGCAAAACGATACGGTCGAAACCGGGTCTTTCAAAAGACGCAAACCAAGAGGTTCCGCGGGACCATCCCACGCAACCCCCAGGAAACAAGCATATGGATTGGAATTTTCGGTGTTTCCCCCGGCCCTTGCGTCAGGCCTTTTTCGACCCCTTCCCACAATTAGGACTTTGCCGACCCTTACGGGCCCTCGCGTGGCGATAACCTAGGAACATACTTCAATTCCCAATGTCCAAAGCAGCCTATGTTCGCCCCACGGGCCGCATGAACTCGCCAATCTCTATCTTCGGTGTCTAGACTATCTACTAATCGAAAATGTTATTATTATCCAAGGCCAGCGACTGAATGGATTTAGCCGCCTGTCTTGTTATGTGGGCGGTCCGAAACGGTAAATTCGGCGAAATCGCGGGACCGCCGATGGATAAGCCCGAAATTCTAAGCGGCCCCTAGCTGGTGGCGATACCGATTGCGATCAATACGATGAACGCTCCGATCAACAAGCCATAAGACAATAACTTATGGTTCCGCTCTGACATCCCTGACTGTTCTTGTGAACTTTCTGGCATTTCAATATCCTTCATCCTTGTTTCCGGATTCCGGCCAGCATGTCCACACCAGAAATCCACCATTAATTCTTACTGTTAAACTGTCAAAAATTATCCTTTTTTTCAATAACTATTTGAAACATCATTATTTTTATGTAAATATTATAAGTTATTATTTTGTAAAAGTGTAAATTATTGTAAATGGACGCCTGAAATTGACATCCAAACCCCTGCACGGCATGAAAATCCGCCGGCTTCGCGACGCTCAGGGTATGACCCAGGTCGAAGCCGCCAAACGGTTGGGCATCTCAGCCAGCTACTTCAATCTCATCGAGCACAATCAGCGCCCTCTTACGGTGTCGCTGCTTTTCAAGCTCGGCAAGTTGTTCGATGTAGATGTCCAGTCGTTCAGCGATGGCGATGAGGCGCGTCTATCGCGCGACCTTCGCGGCGTTTTTGCCGATTCTCTGTTTGGTGAAAACCGTGTTGGGGATGACGACCTCGATGATGTCGCCGCATCGTTTCCGGCCCTGGCCGAAACAGTCATCAATCTCTATTCGGCCTACAGCAACGCACGCGAAACCATCCAAGCCCTGGGTGAAAAACTGTCAGATGAAGCATTTCTGCCGGCAACCAGTCACGAGATGCGCGAAGCGTTGACTTCGATCCGAACTTTTTCGGAAATCCTTCACCACCACAAGGATGTACCCGACGAAGAACGGCGGCGTTTTCGTGAGATAGTAGTCGAGGAAAGCTCGCGTCTTTCGACCATCGTCGACCGTGTCATCGAAATTGCAGAAGGCGGCCGCAAGCAGGCGCTTGTCCAAACCCGGCCGTTAGCCGATCATGTCGACGGCTTTATAGAGGCCCAGAGCAACCATTTCCCGGAACTGGAAGCGGCAGCCGAGGAATTTCGATCAACGCTCGACCAAAGCTCCGGCGATCTTACGGCCGGTCTTCTCGATACCGTTACCGGTGAGCTCAACGTTGCCGTCCAATATCGGCCTTCCACAGATTATCGCGATCGAGGTCCGTCGGTAAGGGCCGAGCAACACCGAGTTCATCTTCCCCATCAGCTGCCAACAGCCGATTTAAACTTCGCGCTTGCCCGCTTGATTGGCGAACGCCGCCAACGGGGCGAAATCGAGGCCATCGTCGAACAGGGGCCGGCGTTCCCCGATCGGGCGCGCCCTTTAGTCGAGGCGGCGTTGACAAAGTACTTTGCCGGCGCTGTCTTGATGCCGTATCAGGCATTTCTCGAGGCTGCCCTTGAGTGTGGATACGACATCGAACTGTTAGGTCAACGTTTCGAGGTTAGCTTCGAGCAGGCCTGTCATCGATTGACGACGCTTAACCGTCCCGGCGCTTCGGGAACTCCTTTTCATCTGGTCAAGGTCGATATTGCCGGCAACGTTATCGCGCGATATGAGGGATCTGGCATGCGTATTCCGCGCTACGGAGGTGTTTGCCCGCTATGGAACATACATTTCGCATTCGCCACGCCTGGCGAGACCATAACCCAACTTTCGGAAATGCCCGATGGGACGACGTACTTTTGTTTCGCACGAACCGTCGAACGTCCGTTCATCGGTCACGGCCAGCCACGAAGCTACGTTGCCATCGGGCTCGGTTGCGACAAGGTTTATGCCGACGAACTGATCTATGCATCGGGAAAGGATTTTGACGCCAAGGATATGGCGACACCGGTCGGAATCAATTGCCGAATTTGTGAACGCAACGAGTGCGATCAAAGGGCATTGCGGTCTCTTACCGGCATAGGTTCTAACGTCTCGCTTTAACCGCCGAGTCGTCGCTTTTGATCGACTCTGGACGTAGTGCAGCCGGCACCGTAATGCAGAACCGAGCGCCGCCGTTCGAGCCACTTTCGACCCAAATCTTGCCGCCAAACTCAGTGACGATTCGCCGACATATCGATAGTCCTAGCCCGCTCCGATCGGCGTTGTCGCCAACGTTTCCACTCAGCCGATGAAATTTCTCGAAAATTATTTCTCGGGCCTCGGACGGCACACCTGGGCCGTCGTCCTGAATACTCAACCAGAATTCGCCGGACCGGGATTCGGCGACAATTTCAATGGCGCCCGCTTCGGGGTTACAGAAATCGACGGCGTTCGACAACAGATTGAAGATGACTTGGTACAAGCGATCTCGATCCGCGTGCATTGTTGGCAAACGGTCGGGCAACGAAACGCTCAATTGAATGGCGCGGCTGCCGAATAATCCACGAGCCGCTTCGACGGAGTCGACGATCACGGGCCCAGGGTCAACCTCCGTCATGCGCCATTCGAGCTGACCGGCATCCATTTTCTCGAGGTCGAGAATTTGATTAATCAATCGCGTTAGGCGCTCACTTTCCTTAACAATGATGCCGAGGAATTCCTCTCTCCGTTGCAGGTCGAGTTCTGGTGAATCAAATAAAATTTCGGCGAATGATCGTATCGATGTTAGTGGCGTTCGGATTTCGTGACTGACGGTCGTCAGAAAATTGTCTTTCAATTGATCGAGTTCCTTGAGTCGCGCGTTTGCAGACCTCAATTCGGTCGTTGCAAACTCGAGTTCCTTGGATTTTTGCTCGAGTTGATGGCTGTACTCTATGACATGAGATGTTTCGTCGAGGATTCTCATGACCTCGTCGATACCGACGATTTCGCCCTTGGCAACGGAAGAAACCATAACCTGCGCCGACGCCGCGCCGATGACGCCGGCTAACAACTGCTCGGTATAGCTCACCAAATCGGCGTCGGCCTCGCGCAGTTTATCAAGGTTAAGGTCATTTGATCGGGCATAGTCAGCAAACGCCCGGTCGGCGCGCGATTGACCGACGAAACGAACCGCAAGTTCCCTGAGATCGGTAACCGTCGCTGTTCCACGCCAGAACCGGGACCCGCTATGGTCGCCCGTGCTGCGAAACACATCGACAAAAAGGGCCGCTTGAACACGCTCCAGGGCGCTCGGCCGGGTCAATAACGACAGCGCAATATATCCGCCGACGTTGAATAGCAGTGACCAGAAAAGTGCATGCGAGAGCGTATCTAGTCCTTCAACGCCAAACAGCGCATAAGGTCTAAGCAGCTCGATGCCAAAGGGACCTTCAGACATGAACGAAACCGGCAGCCACCCAGAACGCGCAAAAGACGGCAACAGCAAGGTATAAACCCATACGGCGAAGCCGAGGCTAAGCCCCGAAAGGGCACCAGCCCAGGTGCCACCTTTCCAAAAAACTCCGCCGATGATCGCAGGCGCGAACTGCGCCGCAGCGGCAAACGATACCAGTCCGATCGTCACCAGAGTGTAAGATTCGCCAATTGACCGGAAATAGATGTAACTCAGCAAAACAATCAAAACGATACTGCTGCGCCGTATCACCAACAGCAGATGGGAAAGATCGCCGCGCTCGAGACGGAGCCAGTTAAGACGAAGTAATAACGGCATGACTAAGTCATTGCAGACCATAGTGCTGAGAGCGATGGTAGCGACAATGACCATGGCGGTAGCTGCCGATAGGCCGCCGATGAACACCAGCAAGGTCAGGATTTCTTGGTTCGCGGACATGGGAATGGTGAGAACGAACGTATCAGCGTCGACTGTACCGGGCGCGAACATCATGAGGCCGCTCATGGCGATCGGAAAAACAAAGATATTGATCAACAAGAGATAGAGCGGGAAAAGCCAGGCCGCTGTATTGAGGTGACGTTCATCAACATTCTCGATCACCGTGACCTGAAACTGGCGCGGTAAGCAGATGATGGCTGCCATGGACAGCACCGTCAGTGTCATCCATTGGTTGTAGTTGCCGTCCGGTGCCACCGTCAGCAGTTTGAGACGCTCCGGCGACTCCGCGGCCTTGGTAAACAGGTCGCCGAATCCATCGTACAAGCCAAAGGTCACGAAAATACCTACGGCAAGAAAGGCGAATAACTTAACTATCGACTCGAACGCGATCGCAACCACCATGCCCTCATGGTGCTCACTGGTGTCGATTTGGCGGGTGCCAAACAGAATCGAGAATGCCGCCATGGCCAGGGCGACCATGAACGATGTATCGACAAAGAACGGCACGGCGAGTGCTTCGTTCGGCACAACGATCCCCGAGTCTCCGAGAATCACCTTAAAGCTTGTCGAAACCGCCTTAAGCTGCAGCGAAATATAGGGCATGATCCCGACGACGGCGATCACGGTGACCAGGCCGCTGAGAACCGGGCTCTTGCCGTATCGCGACGAGATAAAATCGGCAATGGACGTTATACGGTTGGCCTTGGCGATGCGAATAATTTTCTTTAGTACGAACCACCACAGCACGAACGTCAATGTTGGGCCAAGGTAGATGGCAAGAAAGTCGAATCCATGGGAGGCGGCACGGCCTACACTTCCATAAAAAGTCCATGATGTGCAGTACACCGCGATAGACAGGGCGTAGACGTGAGGAATCCGTAGAAGACTCCGTCCTTCGCCGGCACGTTTGTCTCCGTAATACGCGATCCCGAATAACAGGCAAAGATAGGCGAACGATACAAAAAGGATGACCCAGCCCGTCAGCATTTAATTGTCTCTGTTCTGGGAGAGTTGCGGTGGCGCTATGTCCGAGTGATCGATGCGCTTGTCCAGGCGCGCGGTCAACCCAACGAGGACCAGCAGCACCGACCACGCCGCAAAAAAATAAATGTATAGAGCCGGGATTCCATTGACGGAGTGTTCGGCACTAAAGATCGACAACAGTGGCGGGTTGAAGGCTATCACCCCCAACAGAAATAGCGCCACGCATCGTTCGCCGGTTATTCCAGGTCTGTTCATCGTCTCCGTCTTCGGCAAACCCGCTATCGGGTTGGCATCTGTTCGCGGCCGTTGTCGTCAGCTCTTTTTTTCAGCGTTTTCAATCAGCGCCGTTACACGATCAACGAACTCTCGAGTCGAAAATGGTTTTGTAACAAAATCTGTAGCGCCAGCGGCAAGTCCCCGTTCGCGTTCGGCTTCGCGTCCCTTCGCGGTTAACATAATGACGGGAATGTCGCACCAATCCGGGTTAGCGCGGATCTTCTTACATATTTCATAGCCATCCGGACCAGGGATCATAATGTCGAGCAGGACGAGATCCGGCACCGAATTGGACAGAGCATCGAGGGCCTCATCGCCACTCCGAGCCACCTGCACGTCATATCCGTCCCGGCGCATAAGAAACTCAAGCGACAGTACGATGTTTGGCTCATCATCGACGATTAATATCGAGGGGCTCAAGGCAATACCCTTTTGGCTACTGATTCAACTGTCTACAGTTTTGAAAAGTCTCGGCCTGTCACCTGTTCCGTCGTCCAGGCTGGGTCGTTTATTCCGCCCCGCCTTATCCAATCATTGAAGCAGATTATACCTCGGATGCGAACAAAATTCGCAATCGGGCACGAACTTGTGTGTTTTCACAAGACCTTTCTGAACATTAGAGCTTGCCATACCTAGGATTAGGCGATGGGCCATCTGTAAATGCCGAGAATATTTATGGCGAGAAATACGGAGTGAAGCGTGATCAAGCCGGGTTCTCGCATAAACCAACCCGCTGCTGCACAAGACGTCGCGGACACGGCGAACAACACAAAACCCCATCCACTGATAGTGACATTTAACGCGACCCAGATGGCCCCGCGATGACCGTGCCAGTGCCCGTCCATTTTAGTGCCGTCATGATCGAACCTTATGGGTTGTTGATCTGCTAACCTAAACCAATGTCGTGTTTTGTATATGTTTTGGGGAGCGAGTGGAACGGCGGTTACCGAACAAATGTGGGCTGGACCACCGATTCATAACGACGTCTGAGCGAACATAATGCAAGCACTAGCGCTCGTTCGACCCGAGGACGCGAATGGGTTTTGTGATATGCGGAGCGTTATGCCACGCGGAGGGAGGCAATGAGCAGGGAATGGCATATCAAATGGGACCAGGGGTTTCGGAAGCGGTTATGGAAAACAATAAACTCTGGTACAACCACCAATGTCCGCTGATGGCTATTAGCGGACATTAAGTTTTCAGGTGCTGTAGTAAAGGAGCCGGGAAACGGGTAAACTACCTGTTGTGAGCGTAATAATTCTTACGCTCTCTTGCTAATAATATCCCCTTTCAGGCCCGGCCATCAACGCCGGGCCTTTTTTTTGCGTATCGAAAACCGCAGAAAAGCAGCATCGAACCACTTTCTGCTCATCGTCTTCATGGACGAAGGGCTGACACGAAGGCTGCGGTGGGTTGTAGGGTGTTTGGGTTATCCGATGTCCGCTTGTGGCTATTAGCGGACTCTTTGCCACACCCTGAATTACGTCCGCTTTGCCCCCGAAAGCGGACATGACCTGCGGTGGCAATCAACGTCCCCTTGACAAGCGGATGGGGCAGACCTATCTCTTGATTGTTCTTTTTTTGTTCTGTCTCGCCTTTGGCGCGCGGATGTAATGTTGCCTTGCTCTTTGACATGGTGAATAGGAAACAAAAATTACGCCCGCCCGCTAGGTGCGTATTGGCGGGGGTTGCGTTCGCCACGATCCCGGACAAGCGGCATAATAGGCAGAAAACGGCTTAAAACCCCTGCAAATGCCCACCCCATGACTAGCCGATGTCCACCCGATGTCCACCGAATGACTACCCAATGTCCACCGAATGACTACCCAATGCACACCAATGCCCACCAATGCCTACCTTTTGTTTTGAAACCGGCGCCGGTGTTGCCGGTAGAGGGCTTGGTGTCAACCGTCGCTCGGCGCCGTTTGGATCATCGACGGGCGGTCGGAGAAATCCTCAAACCAAGCCGCCAGCCCGGGGCGCTCGCCGCGCCAGTTAAGATCGGAAAGGCGAAACTCAAGCCAGCCGATGGAACACGCAATCGCCACATGGCCGATGCTCAACGGGCCTTCAAGCGCGTCCATGCCGTTTTCCAACGCATCCATGGAGCGGAAAATGACGGCGGTTTGGCGCCGCACCCACTTGTCATACTGAAATTCCTCGGGACGAAGACCTTCCATACGGCATGCCACCCCGGCATCGGTCATGCCGTCGCCCAGCGCCTGTAATTTAAGCGCCCGCCAACGGGCATCACCGGAAGCCGGGAACAGTTTGTCGCCGTCGTGAAGGCTGTCCAGGTATTCGCAAATCACCGGGGAATCGTACAACACTTGGCCGTCATCCAGGATCAGCGCCGGAATTTTACCCAACGGATTTACATCACCGATCTTGGTATTTGCGTCAAAGGGTTTTGACAGGATTTTTTCAAGCTGGTCCTCAAGGCCGGTTTCAATGGCCGTGACGGTCACTTTTCGGGCATAGGGTGAGGCCAGTGAGTAACGAAGCTTCATGGGTGGTTCCTCTAAAAATCTTTAGCCAAGGCCCAGATTAACATCCTCGAACGCTGCCAACCATCGGTTTTCTGTATTATGGTTGTCTTGATATGTGGACCGATGTTGTAGATCTCCGGGATTTTTATTTATCCACCTTGGGCCAGGTCGCCCGGCGGATGATCCGCCGCAGGCTGCGCGAACTGTGGCCCGATGTTAGCGGCCAAAGTGTTCTAGGCCTTGGTTATGCGGCGCCTTATCTGAATGGTTTTCGCGAAGAAGCGGAACGGGTATTAGCGGCAATGCCGGCGGGCCAAGGGGTGCTGCATTGGCCACCGGACGAGGCCGGTTTGACGACGCTGATTGACGAACTGGAATTGCCTTTTCCCGACCTCAGCATGGACCGTGTTGTGTTGATCCACGCCCTGGAATGTGCCGAACAGGTGCGCCCCCTGATGCGCGAAATCTGGCGGGTGCTTTCAGGCAGCGGCCGGCTTTTGGTGGTGGTGCCCAACCGGCGCGGCATCTGGGCCAGACTTGAGCGTACGCCCTTCGGCCACGGGCTTCCCTACACGCCGGGGCAGTTGTCCAGAGTCTTGCGGGACAACCTGTTCACGCCGATTGAATCCCATCCGGCCCTTTTCGTTCCGCCGGTCCATTCCCGGATGGTGCTGTCTTCGGCGCCGGCGTGGGAACAGGTCGGCCGGCGCATCTTTACCACTTTTTCGGGCGTCGTCATGACCGAGGCCGTGAAACAGATATACGCCGCCGAGGCCACGCCGGCAGGCAGCCGCCGGCGGCGATACCTACCGGTGCCTGAACGCACGCCAAGGGTCTAGAGCAAATCCCGAGCAAATCCCGAGCAAATGGACCCAATTGCGACGACGAATTTGCGATTAAATAAGCTAACCGTTTTTCTTGCGGAGCAGAAACACCGCCTGTTCGCCGAATAAATTGGCGGAGAACAGCGTCGAGCTGACGCTGCGGATACGGCCATCGGAATCGAGAATTTTTTGTGATTCGATGACGATATCCAGGTCGCGGCAAAGGGCGACAAAATCGCGGATCGTGCAAAGGTGAATGTTCGGCGTCTCATACCATTCATGGGGCAGCGTTTTGCTGACCGGCATCATTCCCAGCACCCCCAACGACAGGCGGGCCCGCCAGTGGGCAAAATTCGGAAAGGACACGATTGCATGCTTAGAAATTCGAAGCATATTCTCAAGCACCACCCTGGGTTGGACCATCGCCTGCAAGGTTTGGCTCAACACCACGTAATCGAAGACATCATCCGGATAATCCTTGAGGTCGGTGTCGGCATCACCCTGAATGACGGACAAGCCCGCGCTGATCGAGGTCTTGACGCCCTCGGTGCTGAGTTCGATGCCGCGGCCGTCGACATGGCGGAAATGCACTAGGTAATCCAATAGCGTGCCGTCGCCGCAGCCGACATCAAGCACCCTTGAATGAGGTTCGATCATGTCGGAGATCAATTGCAGATCAACGCGAATGGCCTTGCGATCGGGGACCATTATTCCTTCCCGGTCTCAACGGCCCGGATTTCGTCGGCGCCGTCCAGAAACCCCTTCAGCACCCTTTCAAAATCAGGCTCGTCCAGCAAAAAGGCATCGTGACCCTGGTCGGATTCGATTTCCGCAAAACTGACGTTGGCGGCAACCGAATTCAAGGCGTGAACGATGCGCCGGTTTCCCTCGGTCGTATACAGCCAATCGCCGGTAAACGAAATCACACAAAAACGGACCTTCGAGCCCTTGAAGGCATTGGCCAGTTCGCCGCCGTGTTTCGCCGCCAGGTCGAAATAATCCATCGCCCGGGTGATATAGAGGTACGAATTGGCATCGAACCGGTCGACGAAGGTAATGCCCTGGTGGCGAAGATAGCTTTCGACCTGAAAATCGGCATCAAACCCATAGGCAAAGGTTTCCCGTTCCTGCAGACGGCGTCCGAACTTACGATGCAGCGCCTGATCCGACAGGTAGGTGATGTGGGCGGCCATGCGCGCCACGGCCAGCCCCTTGACGGGCTTTTTGCCCTGGTTCAGGTAATCGCCGCCGCACCAATCGGGATCGGCCATGATGGCTTGGCGGCCGACCTCGTGAAAGGCGATATTCTGGGCCGTATGCAGCGCCGCCGAAGCGATAGGGATCGCCGTCCACAAGCGGTCCGGATACATAGAGGCCCACTCCAGCACCTGCATGCCGCCCATGGAGCCGCCGATCACCGAAAAAAGTTTCTCGATCCCCAAATGATCAATCACCAACGCCTGGCAGCGAACCATATCGGCAATCGTGATCACCGGAAAATCGAGACCCCAGGGGGTTCCCGTTTCGGGATTAATCTCTTTTGGGCCGATGGTTCCCATGCAGCCACCGAGGATATTGACGCAAATCACGAAATACCGCCCGGTGTCGATGGCCTTGCCCGGCCCCACCATAATTTCCCACCAGCCCTCCTTGCCGGTCAGCGGGTGAGGCTCGGCCACGAACTGGTCGCCGGTCAAGGCGTGGCAGACCAAAATGGCGTTGGATTTGTCCGCGTTCAGTTCCCCATAGGCCTGATAAGAAACAGGGAAATCGGAAATTTCCATGCCGCAGTCCAACGCCAGCGGTCGATCAACACCAAGTCGCACGTGATGGCCGGGCAGGACTTGAGACTCCGCTGCGCCGTCGGATCGGTCTTGGCTATGACTTTTTCCAGTGGTCATGACTATTTTCACTTCAACTGCGCAATCGCTACGGCATTTTCCAGGGCCCTGAAAACGGCCTCATAGCTAGGAGTCAGGCCGCGAAGTGTCAATGTTTTCTTTGATTTTACCGTATCATGCCATTATCACTAGGCCCGCTTTCCCGTGCTTTCGTCAATCATTCGTGAGTCTATGAAGCGGGAAATAACCTTAATCTTGGAAATTGGCAGGCGTGCGCCATGGCAAGCGATAAAGATAAGCTCCAGGCGTTGCGCCGGGAGATCGACGGCATCGATGATTCCATCCATGACCTGATCATGGAGCGAAACCGCGTGGTCGAAAAGGTTCGCAACGCCAAAAGCGGCGATAACATCAAGATCCGGCCCGCCCGGGAGGCCGAAATCCTGTATCGCCTGATGGACCGTCATTCGGGCAATTTCCCGAAAAGGGAATTAGGACGGATGTGGCGCGAGTTAATCGTCGCTACGCTGCGTTTCGAAGGCCCGTTTTCCGTCGCCGTTTCAGCCTCCGGTGATGAATCCGGATACTGGGATCTGGCCCGGGACCAATACGGTTCGTTCACGCCGATGACCCGGCACGTTTCGACCCGTAGCGTCGTCGAAGCGGTGCGCAATCAGGATGCGACGGTGGGAATTCTGCCCTTGCCGCGGCCCGATGATGAAGAACGCTGGTGGCCGCTCATGGTTTCCGCGGCGCCGGATATGCCCCGTATCATCGCCCGGCTTCCGTTTATTCCCGCCGACGGCGTTCTGAAAGTTGGCCCTGAAGCGCTGGTGATATGTAGCGTCGGCCAGGAAAAAACAGGCCGTGATCATTCGTTCCTGGGCATTGAGGCCGAAGAAGACATCGGCTTTGGGACCATCGACAAAGCGCTGTCCCAAGCCGGCGTGTCCGTCGTCTTCAATCAGCTTTGGCATGACCCCAACCGTCCCGCCGCTTGGATCTATCTCGTTGAGGTTGACGATTTCCTCGACAGCGAAGGCCCCGGTATTAGGCACCTGAAGGATGAATTGGGTCCGCGCATTAATCGGATCGTACACTTGGGCGGTTATGCAATGCCGCTAAGCAAGGCCGATTTGGAAACCGACACCCTTTCCGATTCCGCCCAGGAGGAAGGATCATGAGCGATCCGACCCCTAAGCCCGGAATCCTGGCCATTGATGATTACGTGGGCGGCGAATCCGAACTCGACGGGCGCGATCAGGTCATCAAGCTGTCCAGCAACGAAGGCGCCTTTGGGCCCAGCCCCAAGGCCCAGGAAGCCTACCGCCAAGCCGCAGGGAACCTGCACCGCTACCCGGATGGCGGCGCCGGCGCGTTGCGCGAAGCCCTCGGGGCGCGTCACGGCCTGGATGCGTCGAAGATCGTCTGCGGCGCCGGTTCCGATGAATTGATCAGCCTGCTTTGCCAGGCCTACGCCGGACCGGGCGACGAGGTGCTTTACAGCGAACACGGGTTTCTGATGTACCCCATCGCCGCCCAGGTCGTCGGCGCGACGCCGGTTTCAGCGCCGGAAGTTGACCTGACGGCGAATGTGGATTCGTTATTGCAACGGGTCAATGACAACACGCGCCTTGTGTTCCTGGCCAACCCCAATAATCCGACGGGAACCTATCTTTCCGGCGACGAGATGAGGCGGCTGCGCCGGGAACTCAAGGAAGACGTGATCCTTGTGATTGACGCGGCTTACGCGGAATACGCCACCCGCGACGATTACAGCCCCGGAATCGATCTTGTCGATGCCGCCGCCAACGTCGTGATGACGCGCACGTTTTCGAAAATATACGGTCTCGGTGGCGCCCGGCTCGGCTGGGCCTATTGTCCGGCCGAAATCGCCGGCGTTCTCAACCGCATTCGCGGTCCGTTCAACGTCAGCGCCCCGGCCATGGCGGCGGGTCTGGCGGCGCTTGAGGATGTGGCGTTCACCGATAAGTCGCGGGACCATAATGACCAATGGTTGGCCTGGACCCGCGAACAGCTTCTCGGCCTCGGACTGGATGTGCCTGCCAGCGCCGGAAATTTCGTGTTGGCCCGGTTTCCGGGCAACCCCGGTCGCAATGATAATGCCGCCGAAGCTGCCGATCGCTTCCTAAATGACCGCGGCGTCATCGTCCGGGCCATGAAGTCCTATGGGCTGGACGACTGCCTGCGCATTACCATCGGGCGAGAAGAAGAAATGCGCGCCGTTGTTGACGCCTTGAAAGAGTTTCTGGAGTAGTCTGACACCATGAGCGGCCCCGACAACAATATCCTGTTCCCACGCATCGCCTTGATCGGCGCCGGCCTGATCGGCTCCTCCCTGGCGCGCCTGTTTCGGCGTGACGGATTGACCGGTCATATAGCCGTTTCCGCCCGAACCCGGGAAACCTTGGACATAATCCAGGAACTGGATCTGGCCGACAGTGTCAGCCTTGATGCCGCCGAAGCCGTCAAGGATGCCGATCTGGTCATCCTTTGCGTGCCGGTCAGTGCCAACGCCGCCATCGCCGAAATGATAGGCCCGGCGCTTAAATCCGGCGCCATCGTCACCGATGTCGGAAGCTGCAAACAGGCCGTCATTGACGATGTCCGCCCACACCTGCCCGAAGGCGTCCACTTCGTCCCCGGCCATCCGGTTGCCGGCACCGAACATTCCGGTCCTGAGGCAGGCTTCGCAGAACTGTTCGAGGGCCGCTGGGCGATCCTGACGCCTGAGGCGGATACCGACTTTGCCGCCACCGAAGCGGTGGCCGAATTGTGGCGGCAGGCCGGCAGCTCCGTCGAGATCATGGAGGCAAGCCATCACGATCAGGTGCTGGCCATTACGTCGCACCTTCCGCAATTGGTCGCCTATACCATCGTCGATACGGCAACCGGCCTGGAGGACCACCTGCAAGGTGAAGTGGTTAAATTTTCCGCCGGCGGATTTAGAGATTTCACGCGGCTAGCGGCATCCGACCCGGTGATGTGGCGCGACGTCTGCCTGGCCAACAAGGATGCGATCCTCGACATCCTCGGCCGTTTTACCGAGGATCTGACAGCGGTCCAGCGCGCTATCCGGCGCGGCGAGGCTGATATTTTAGAGGAAACCTTCACCCGCACCCGGGCCATCCGCCGCGGCGTCATCGACGCCAAGCAGGACTAAAGCAAATCCCGAGCAAATGGACTCATTTGCGACGACGCATTTGCGGTTAAAAAAATACCTACAGCTTAACCCTGACCTTGTCAGACGCACGGGACCATTTTGTCTTTAGGTCCTCATCAAAGATCAGTTTTTCGTCGGCCGGTGCGCTGAACCAATCACCCCTCTTGATTTCACCTTCCAACTGCCCCGCGCCCCAACCGGCGTAGCCGAATGCGAACAGGCGGCGGCGCGGGCCATTTCCCTCGGCAATCGCCTCAAACACGCTTTTTTCCGCGGTCATGGCGATTTGATCGTTTACGGTATGGGTGTCGGGGCTATCGTAATCAGTGGTATGGAGAACGAACCCCTCGCCAGGCGACACCGGGCCGCCGTAATGGAGGCGGATGTCGCCTTCGACGGCACTGGCGTCAATATCGAACCCCTTGAGAAACTCCTTCATGGAGCCGGTGCCGTAGGCCCTGTTGATAATCAGGCCGAAGGCGCCGGACGTGGTGTGCCTAACCATATAAATAACGGTCTTGGCAAACCGGGGGTTATCCATCTTCGGCGCCGCCACCAGAAGCCAGCCGGCAAGAAAAGGCCCCTTCAAGGAAGACTCAGGCGCTTGATCCTGGGCACGGCCGGGAAACGCCGCCAAGACCAATGCCACCAAAAGGCCTGCCACCAGACCACGGGCCGCACCGAGGGTCAGAAGCAACTTCATGGCTCCTACCTTAGCAAAACCTGGGGCAAAAACCGAAACCGCCGTATCATCCCCCGGACGGCCAGTGGACCACCGGCACCCTGGCCACCGCCAGCGGGCCGATGAATACCTTGCCGTCCTGAATACTGAGGGGCACCTTGAACTCTGTCCCGTCCCCGGAACCCTGTGATTTTGCTAAAGTATCAAGCACGGCTTTCGTCAGCGCCGCCGCCCGCGGCTTGATCAACCCGGCGCCCTCAAGCCGGTCCACGGCTTGCTTGCCGCCCCGAACGCGAAGGGAAAACGCGCCGATCGGCTGCAGAGCGCCGTCAAGGGCGCCGGTACCGTCACCGTCCAACCCCAGGGGCCCGTGGTTGATGACCATTTGGCTGACCTCCAGGGTGCCGCCACCGTCGCGCCACTGGGCCATGGTTTCGGCGTCATGTTTCAACGGCAGCCCCCCCGACACCCGTGCCTTGAAGCCCAGCCGCGCCGTCTTCAGCCCGAGACCCGGCACCGGAGCAATAGGATAATTGATCGTATTGGCCTGGACGTTAAGGCGGCCCGACTGGTCGGCAACAATTTCGACCCGGACCAGACTGGCGATCCGGCCTTTTGCCGCATCGTTAACCTTTATGTTTCGCGCCAAAACCGTGGCATGGTCGGGGCGGCCGTTCCGTAACCGCAGCGCCACGTTCAAGGTGCCGGCGTCAACGGCAAGGTCCAGCGGCTTAGTCCCCCCCGTGACCGTAATCCGGTGGCGTCCGGGGGCCCGCACCTGGGCCCGGTCCGGCGACCACGGCCTCGCCTGCAACAACATCAAGGGGCCACGCCAGGTCCAGGTCCGGCTGCCGTCTGCACCCGATAGGGCCGGGTCGGACAACAACGCCTCCAGCTTCAACGGGAAGCCGACGATGCGCAGCGACGAAAATCCGACCTCAACCCCTTCGGCGCGGCGTAGTTCCGCCCATTGTTCGATGCCGGCCCGGTATTGCCCGGCCAGATAATTCCAAAAAATGCCATAGACGATGGCGACCGCGCCGATAGCGGCGATTGTCATCAGGCCGCGTTTTTGTTGCCTCGACATTGGTCTTTATAATCCGTTCCGGCCCGGGGTTGAAGGGCCGGAAGAAGGGACATTGGCCGCTTCGCGATTATGTGGTTTAGTTTTCAAAAGCTCGGTTCTTTCTTTCATTAACGAGGCACGCCCTTGGATATTCCCAAAGGTGAAATCTGGATTTTCGGCTACGGGTCCTTGATGTGGCAGCCCGACTTCCCGCACACGGACACCCAACCGGCGTTGCTGAGGGGCTACCACCGCGCCCTTTGCCTCTATTCCTACCAACACCGGGGAACCCCTGAAGTCCCGGGCCTGGTGTTTGGGCTGGACCGGGGCGGTTCATGCCGGGGCATGGCCCTGAAGGTGGCCCGCGAAAATGCCGAAAGCGTTCTCAACTACCTGCACGATCGCGAAATGATGAACCGCGTCTACCTGCCGAAATGGCTGCCGGTGCGGCTGCCCTCCGAAAAAGTCACCGCCTATGCCTTCGTCGCCGACCGCCGCCACAAACAATACACCGGCCCCCTCACCGACAACGACGCCGTCAAGTTCATCCTGCAAGGCCGCGGCAAGCGCGGCCATTGCCTGGATTACCTGCAAAGCACGCTGAGGCACCTGGACGAACTCGGCATCGCCGACGCACCGCTTCACCGCCTCGTCCGGCTGGCCGAGGAGGCGTCTGGTGAACCTTAAGCGGCGCGGGCAAGTTCCCAACTACCACGTTGGCAAACATTTGCAGGTCGCAATTTTCCTGTGTCTCTCAAATATTGCGCTGCCCAGCGCATATCGTACTGCCACGTATAGAATAGATCGCCCGAAGCCCTTAACTCTTCTTCGTGATTCTCCCAAATATGTTTTGCCACCTCTACTAATGTAGCTTCACCACCATGGGCTTGAATTGCTGAGAAAACCCAATCTTTAAGATCGTCTTTTTCAGTCATTAAACTTTCCTCTTCCATCCAACAGGATTCTTCAAATTAACTACACTTCGAATAGCCGCAGGATTTGCAGTTGTCGCAGCCTTCTTCGCGGACCAGGCTGGCTTGGCCGCATTTCGGGCACTGGCGGAACGGAATGGCGTCGAGGTTCGCCCCCGGCCCATCCGTGTCGGACCCGCCACCACCGCCACCACCGAGGGCGGCAATATTGAGTTGCTTGGCCTCATCGACGGCGGCCAGCTCGCCGGCACCGGACAGGAACCCGGTGGCAATCATGTGTTGTTCGATGACGCCGCCGATGGCCGCCAACAGCGACGGCACGTAGCGCCCGCCCATCCATTGGCCGCCACGCGGATCGAACACGGCTTTCAGTTCCTCGACCACGAACGAGACGTCACCGCCGCGCCGGAACACCGCCGAGATCATCCGCGTCAACGCCACCGTCCAGGCATAGTGTTCGGTGTTCTTGGAGTTGATGAAAATCTCAAATGGCCTGATCCGGCCCTGGTCGTCGAGGATGTCGTTGAGGGTGATGTAAATGGCGTGGTCGCTTTCCGGCCAGCGCACCTTATAGGTCTGCCCTTCCAGGTTTTCGGGCCGGTCCAGCGGCTGGAACAGCCGCGTTACCGGGCCGGCATCGCCCAGGTCCTTCGGTGTTTCCGTGATCACCGGGCTTTCCAACGGTAGTTCGGGTTCGTCCTGGTCGTCGCCCTTGACCTCCAACACGGCGCCGGTGATGTCGTTGGGCCGGTAGGTGGTGCAACCCTTGCAGCCGAGATCAAAGGCCTGCGCATAAATATCCTTAAACGCCTCAAACGGGATGCCTTCCGGGCAATTGATGGTTTTTGAAATCGAGCTGTCGATATACTTCTGCACCGCCGCCTGCATGACCAGATGATCGTTGGGTGATAACCCTTGCGCATCGACGAAGGCCTCGGTCAGGGTGGCGTCGTCGCCGAACATGGAACGGTAGAGGCGATAGGCGTAATCGGTGACGGTTTCTTCACGCCGGGTGCCGTCGGGCATCAACACGTGGCGGGAATATTTGAAGCTGAATACCGGTTCCAGCCCTGACGACACGTTATCGGCGAGCAGCGAGATCGTCCCCGTCGGCGCGATCGAGGTCAACAATGCATTGCGGATGCCGTGTTCGGCGATGGCATCGCGGACGTCGAGATCAAGCCCGGCGATGGTCTCACTGCGAAGGTACTGCTCCTTGTCGAACAACGGAAACGCGCCTTTTTCACGGGCCAGGTCCACCGACGCCATATACGCCGCGCGCTGGATCGTGTGCATCCAGTTTTCCGTCAACTGAACCGCCGCCCCGCCGCCATAGCGCGCACCGGCCATGATCAGGGCATCGGCGAGCCCGGTAACGCCGAGGCCGATGCGGCGCTTGGCCTGGGCCTCGCTCTGTTGTTCCGGCAACGGGAAGTTGGAAACGTCGATGGCGTTGTCCATCATTCGCACCGCGGAAACGACCAGCGTTTCCAGCTTGGCGACGTCGAGACGGGCGTCGTCGGCGAACGGGTTTTCGACCAGCTTGGCTAGATTGACCGACCCCAACAGGCAGGCGCCATAGGGCGGCAGCGGTTGTTCGCCGCAGGGGTTGGTGGCGTGGATGGTTTCGCAATAGTGCAGGTTGTTCTTGGCATTGATTCGATCGATGAAGATCACGCCCGGTTCCGCATAGGTATAGGTGGCGCGCATGATGGCGTCCCACAAATCCCTGGCCGGCAGGCTTTTGTAGGCAACCCCTTCGAATTTCAGCTCCCAGGCGGCGTCTTCGGTGACCGCCTGCATGAAAGCGTCGGTGACCAGCACCGACAGATTGAACATCCTGAGCCGCCCCGGTTCGCGCTTGGCCTCGATAAAGGCCTCGATATCCGGGTGGTCGCACCGCATCACCCCCATCATGGCGCCACGCCTCGTCCCGGCGCTCATGATGGTGCGGCACATGGCGTCCCAGACATCCATGAAGCTCAACGGCCCGGACGCATCGGCGCCGACGCGGTGCACCGGCGCGCCCTTGGGCCTGAGCGTCGAAAAATCGTAGCCGATGCCGCCGCCCTGCTGCATGGTCAGGGCGGCTTCTTTCAGGTGTTCGAAAATGCCGGTCATGTCGTCGGGGATATCGCCCATGACGAAACAGTTGAACAGCGTCACCCGTCGGTCCGACCCGGCGCCGGCGAGAATACGGCCGGCCGGCAGAAAATTGAAATCCTCCATGACCTCGGTGAAACGCTGTTGCCAAAGCGCCTTGTCGTTTTCGGGCGCGGCCAAGGTACGGGCGACGCGCCGGAAGCTGTCGGCCATGGTTTTATCGATCGCGTGGCCGTCGGGCCTCTTGAGGCGGTATTTCATGTCCCAGATTTGGCGGGATATTTGGGCGGGCTTCGGCATCTTGACTTCCAAAAAACTGTTTTAACGCGGGCGCTGATGTGGCCCGATTTTGACCCGGAAACGGCCCCGGTCCTAGCAAATAGTTCCTGTTACGTTGCCCCCGACTTATCCCGAAAAGGTCACCTTATCAGCGCCTTCTATAACATGGCGGAGAACGGCTTATGCCCGTAATTCACAGCCATGGCCTGGGACTTATCCACAAACCTGTCCACAGGCCGGTGGATAAGTAAAGGGGCCGGTATTATGGCAAATCTCAAAAAAAATGTCAGCAAACGTCTACTAACGTCAACATATGTCTACATTTTGTCGCATTTCGCCATTTTGCCCCGAGCCTTACGGCGGCCCGATGGACTGGAACGACGGGCCCAATTGCAAGGCGATAAGGGCTCGGAACAAACAATGAACGTAAGCCCGCGGAAGGGCGTTGTCAAGGGGTGGGGCGTCGAAATAGCGGGGGTAAAGCGGACATCCATTATTTCCGCAAATTACGGTGCAAGCGCCAACATTCTGTAAAACTGTTGTTGGTTACTTCACGTCCACGCAGCAAGGGCCGTGTCTGGGCGGTATCGGCTCAGGTGTCTTCCGCGTCTGCGCCGAAACCAGCCCCCGCGGCCCGGTAGTCACCCCGCGGCGGCGCGAAGATATCGATCACAACGGCACCGTTAGGGCCCGCCGTTAAGCCGTGCTCGACTCCACCGGGGGTGCACCAGAAGTCCCCGGCCTTGACCGGATGTTCTACACCGTCCTGGATGCGAACGCCGCTGCCTTCAATAAGGACGCCCCATTGTTCCTCCGGGTGGTTGTGAACACTTCCGACCGAATGGGGCTCGGCGCGGACGACCGACAGCATCGCCTGATCGCCTGCGAAGATACGTGTCTCCATACCCTCGCAAAGAACCCGATGGATTCCCTGGCCCAGATCGTTGAGATTGAAGAACAAGGTGTCGGACACGGCTTCCTCCTGTTTGGTTGGGGTCTTCAGCCAATATTGGACTTTTTTGCCATCCGCCATGAAGTATAAATTGCATCACCGGCGGGAAACCACTTCTTTAGATACAGGCCTGAAAAGTTCATGATAGCGTGAACATCAGGCAATCGGACCAGTAAGGGAGAGAGACGTGACCACCATCAACATTCAGTTCACCCTTTTTTCGGCTTTCTATTCACCGCTCATCTCGACCATGTCGGGCGGCTTCCTTGAAGAACAGGGATTGGAACCGGAATGGTCGGTCTCACCCCCAGGGAAGTCGGCCATCGAGGCGCTGTTGGACGGCTCGGCCGATGTGGCGCAGTCGGCGCTGAGCCAGGGATTCGCGACCTTGGGCAAGGGTGAGACGCCGAAGGTCCAGCACTTCGCACAGATCAACGAGATGGACGGATTTTTCCTGACCGGCCGGGATGCGGACCCGGCCTTTGCCTGGGACAAGTTGGAAGGCGCCGACTTGGTTTGCTTCAAGGGCGGTCAGCCTCGGGCCATGTTCATGTATGCCTGCCACAAGGCGGGCATCGACTTCGACAAGATCAATTTGATTTGCCCCGGAGGCGCCGCCGATATCGACAAGGCCTTCCGCGACGGCCAGGGCCAATATGTGCAGCAGCAAGGGCCCTTCCCCCAGCAGTTGCAGAAGGACGGCATCGGCCATGTTGTCGCCCAGGTCGGCAAGCAAATCGGTCCTAACGGTTTTTCAAGCCTCTGCGCAACGCCGGAATGGCTCGGGACTGACATGGCCAAGGCCTTCATGCGGGCATACCGAAAGACCCGGATCTATATGAACGAGACGTAGGCTGTAGAAATCGCCAAAGCGGAAAAAACCTACTTCCCCGATATCGACGAAGATGTCCTGGCGGATTGCATCGCTACATACCAGCAACTCGGGTGCTGGACGCCGCATGTGGAGATCACCCCCGAAGCCTATGAAGTGACCTTAGACGTGTTCGAACATTTCGGCACCCTGAAGGAACGCTACGCCTATGATCAGGTCTGCTGCCCGCCGCCAAACACGGCGTAAATAGGGGCGGCGGGAAAAATCGTTGGAAGAGCCCTGCCGCCGTCACTACCGGTCTGACATCCAGGCCAGGAACGCGTCCGCCGGCATGGGCTTGCAGCAAAAGAAGCCCTGGACCTTGTGGCAGTCCATGGCAGCAAGGGCATCGACCTGATGTTGGCTTTCCACTCCTTCGGCGATGACTTCGAGATCGAGGCATTGGCCGAGCTTGATCATGGCATCGGTAATTGCGGCATCGCTTTTCTCATCGCCGAGTTGATCGATGAAGAAGCGGCCGATTTTCAATTTTTGGACGGGGAATTTCATCAGGTTGGCAAGCGAGGAATGTCCGGTGCCGAAATTGCCGACGGCCAGATTGACCCCGACTTCCCGGAGCCGCTGCAGCCAATCGACCGCTCGATCGACATCCTCCATCATCAGGTTCTCGGTGATCTCCAGTTCTAGCCACTGGGAATCGAAGCCGGTCTCGGTCAGGAACGCCTCCAGCATGGCGACGAAGTTCTCGTCCTTGAACTGCGCCGGTGAAATATTCACCGACATGCGGAACGGCGCGATGCCGGCAGATTGCCACGCCTTACCCTGCCTGCAGGTTTCGCGTATCAACTGTTCGGATAATTCGATGATCAGGCCGTTGGTCTCGGCGGCCTCGATGAATTCGGCCGGCATCAACAAACCCCGTTCCGGATGCTGCCAGCGCGCCAACGCCTCGACCCCGATGACCTGGTTTTTGGAAATGTCGAGTTGCGGCTGGAAATAAGGCAGGAAATCATTTTGCTCCAGGGCCAATTTGATATCGTTTTCGAGAACACGCTCGGCGTTGGCCTTTTCGTTCATGCCCGCGTCGAAGAATTGGAAATTGTTTCGTCCGGCCTCCTTGACCGCATAAAGCGCCTTGTCGGCGTAATCGAACAACTCCTCGACATCCGTGGTGTCCTTCGGATACAGGCTGATCCCGGCGCTGGCGCCCGCCTGGATCAGGCAGCCGTCGATGGTTACCGGCTGCGACAGCGAGTGGACGATTCGCTCCGCCACATGGGCCACCGGTTCGGTGTCTTTGAGGCTGGTCAAGATGATGGCGAATTCGTCACCGCCGAAGCGGGCCACGGTGTCGATCTCGCGGGTGGTATCGTTGAGAACGCCGGCCACCAGCTTCAGGAACTCGTCGCCGATGAGATGGCCGAAGGTGTCATTGATCGGCTTGAATTTGTCCAGGTCCATGAGCATCAGGGCGACAGAGGTGCCTTCCCGGTTGGCGACCTTGAGCGCGTCATCCATGCGGCGGTTAAACGCATTGCGGTTGGCAAGGCCGGTCAGGGCATCGCTAAGGGCGAGCCCTTGGATGGTTTCGTCCGACTTCTTGCGTTCACAGACGTAGCGAAGGCTGCGATCCAGGTTCTCGGCGGTCAGCGTATCCTTGATCAAATAATCCTTGGCCCCGGTCCGCAACGCGTCGGCGGCGACTTTTTCACTGCCGTGACCGGTCATCAAGATAAAGGCCGAGTTGATGCCTTCGGCCTGGAAGCGCTCCATGACGTCGATACCGGTCATTTCATGTCCAAGCAGATAATCAACGAACAGAACATCCGGCGGCGACTCTTTGAGGTGGGGAAGCGCATTATCCGGACTGTCGTAAACCGAGGCGTCAATTTTCCACCCGGAAAGGCCGGTCAAGAGCCGCTCGAGAAAGCGGGAGTCCGCCCGATTATCGTCGATGACGGCGACGTTGATGGGGGTATCCGTAATGTCCGCCGCGTCCGTGGAATCCAACATCAGTGACCTTCCCTAGGCAGATTCATCAATTCAAACCAACGTTCCCTTTTTAACCGGATGGATCGTGTGGGGCGTTTTTTTTATTGGTTTGATTAGGCACGTATCAAATCCGGGCCGTTTCCTAGCCCAAATTCGCGAACATGATAGTATTCAAATGTTTCGCCAATGTGATGTGCCGGTTTCATTATATGTCCACTTATATGAGGCGCTTGCTGTCAAGGTGGTTTTAATTCGTATCACATGACGGTCTCCTTCGATAATTTTGCCTTCGAACCTTGGTCGGGTCTTG
>Ga0187833_10001561_pt1 | contig 26008 bp, 23 predicted proteins | sample ETNtaG_37_FD_167968 | JGI IMG/M metagenome (GOLD analysis project Ga0187833, IMG submission 167968) | Marine microbial and viral communities from oxygen minimum zone, Eastern Pacific Ocean - ETNP2014_SV_400_PacBio MetaG (Illumina Assembly) | ecosystem: Environmental > Aquatic > Marine > Hypoxic...
GAGCTTCTCGAACATCCGCTCAGCACGCCGGAAGTCGCCCTGCTTGGCCAGACCCTCGATAGTGCGGAGCACCTCTTCGTATTCCCTTCTGAGGTCCTCTACGAAGTCGGGGACCTTGAAACCACTGTAGCTGGCGTCCTCGATGCGCCTGTCGATATCCTCAAGGAACCGATAGGCGTCCTCGATCTGATCGTTGAAGTGGCGCCATTGCATGAACGACTCGAACTCGCGGTGGAGCCGTTCCATCCTGTGATGGCACTTGCCCATGATGCGCTGGAACTCGTGCGGATTACGCACATTGCGCATCTCGTCCATCGCGTTGTCGAAGCAGAGGGCGACGTCCTTGAGCTTGGTCTCCATCTCGGAGACGTCGAAGCCCTCGTAGGCCATCTTGTCGAGCTCCTCGAACATGCGGTACAGGTTCTCATCGATCATGGTACGCTCGTAGAAGAAGTGCACAAGGGGCATCTTCTCCATAGCGTTGCGGAAGATCTTCTCGGCCGCCCTGGTTTGACCATTCATGGCTAGCTTGATGGCCTTGTCGATACCTTCTTCGATCTCGTCCAGAAGGGCGTTCAGGCGCGCACCGACATCGCCCGGAAGCTCTTCAGCGCGGAAGCGCATCTCCTCGATCTCATACAGGATGTGCTCCTGCTCACGCAGGAAGTCGAAGTACATCCGCGTCTCGTCAAGAGCACGGTGGAGGCCGCCGAAGCGCTTCTCGATCTTGCCCAGGAGCTTACCGGCCGACTTGAACTTGCCGGCCTCGATGTCGTCCTGTACCTCCACGATCAAGTCCTCGATCTCGTTGAAGATGGACAGAGCGGGGCCTATGTCGACACCGTTGGCCACCATCTCCTCGACCTCCCAGGAGACGTCCTGATAGTGACGGAGGATGCCCTCCAGATGGCCGCGGATATGGATCTCCTCAATAACGGTCCAGGCATTACCTATCTCCTTCCAGGCATTGTCCATGTCACCGCTCGCCGCAGCACTGTACGACTGGTAGAGATAGTCCTCTGCCACGCTTATGAGGTAGAGCATCTCCTCGATGTCGGCACCCATCATCTCCATCTCGAAAAGACGTTCCTGTGCTTCCTCGAGCTGGTTGTAGGCGTTCTCGAGCTCGTCCTCGAACGCGAAGCCTTCAGGCTCTCTGGCTCGCTGGAACGCGCGATTTATGAACTTGTGCACCCTGCGAGCGAAACCCTCGAAGCGGTGCTGGACATCGATGATGTATCCGATATCGCCGGAGCCCTCCGCTTCCGTGAGCTCGTTCTGGATGTTTTGGAGCTCCTCGAGGAGCCGGGAGAGCTCGATGCGGAACCTGCCCACGTCGGTGCCCTGTTCCTCAAGCTCGTTGAGCGACTCGTCAAAGGCAGTGATTTCAAGATCGAGATCCATGATGCCGATCGAGGTCTCCAGACGAGCTACGAGCATGTTCGCATTCTCGGCAAGGAAGTCGACCTCTTCGAGCTTGCCCTCGAGGATGAGCTGCTGGGCCTCATCGATAAGGAGGCGCAGCTCCTCGATGATCTCCTCTTCGACGGAGAGATCGTAGCCGGCACCCTTGAGCTCCTCGACCTTCTCAGCGAGACCTTCGATGTATTGCTTACCATCGTCTAGGTCGTGTTGGTAGCGTCGGTGGTCCTTCTTCCGGTCAAGCTGCTCACGGATATCCAGCACTTGATCCCAATTGTCTGAGCTGCTACCAGCATCCTTGAGCGCACCGAGCAGGTCCTGCAGGTCACCGAGGTCGACATTCTCGTCCTCGGCCTCTTCGAACTCGTACTGAAGGCTCTTGAGGGCGGAATCGAACTGCCGGCTCTCCACCTCGGAAGAAACATCCTCCTCATCGCTACCGAGTTGGGCTCTACCTATGAGTTTCCCGATCTCACCCACCTTGTGCTTGATCTCCTTACCCGCGTGCTTGAAGGCGTCGATGTCCTTCGCGTCGAGGGCGTAGAACTCAGCGTCCCTTCCTAGCCGCTGGACAGCCTTGAGGAGGTAGCGCATCTTCTTGTCCTCCCCGAACTCCTTCTCGAAGGACTCGACTTTCTCCTCAAGGGCGAGGATGATGTCCTTGATGTCCTTGAGCTCCTTGCGAACGTCGTTCTTCTCGGAATCTACCATTTCTTCGATTCGTTCGGCCCGGCGATCCTTGTCAAGGCTGGAGACAATCGCCCACTCGCTCTGTGAGGCGAGGTCCTGGGCCAGACGTGCCTGACGGAAGCCCTCTACGTACTTCTCTCCCGCCAGTGATTCCTGGGCTCTGGCGAGAGCGGCCTCTGCCTTGTCGATGAACTCGAGGGCCTTCTTTAGCACACCCTCTTCGATGGTGATGTCGTCCTTGAAATTGGCGACGAGCACGCGCATTTCGCCAATGACAACCTCAGCGCGTCCAGCCTCGTCGACGGCCTTCTTGGCGAGCTGGAGCCGCGCGAGCTCCTTCTCAAGAGCACTGATCTTGGAAGCGAGGTCCTTGGCCTTCTTAGCATACTTCTCCTTGGCATCGCGGACCTGTTTCGCCACCGCGGCCACAGGGTCCTCTCCCTCCACCTTCTGGATGGCGTCCTCGGTAACGTTCTGCTCCTTGAAGCGCTCCACGAGCTCTTCCGAGAGACCGCTGTCACCAACGACGATGATATTGGTGATGTTGTAGTTACGGACGAAGTCGGCCAGTTCCTTGGTCTTGCTGGTGTCAGAGATGACGAACACGACCGTGTCCTCGGCGTCCGCGGGCATCTTGAGGATGTCCTCGTAGTTATCCTCGGTGACGATGATACGTGCGGTGGTGATGCCCTCGATCTCGGTGAGCTTGCTCTTGATATGGCCGAGTATACGGTCGAGGGTCTTGTCGATGGAGGATCCGGCCACCTTTGTCAGTGTGGGTCCGATGGACTCTATCGCCGATGTAAGGTTCTCGGAGGGGTTGGTTCCCACGAGCACCACATTCGAGACATTGAGGCCGGTGAGGAGCGATGCCGCATCGACTGAGAGCGCGTCACAAGGAGTGAGCAGGATAGGGGATTCATACATCCGTGCAAGGGACAACGATGCAGCCAGCTGCTTGTACTCCTCACCCACGGAGTATATGTTGTCGCATACTAGAACGGCGTTGTCAGTCCCCGTTGAGAACCAGAAGTACATACCGATGCTGGCGGCCGTACCATAGCGCGTCATGTCCCAAATGCGCTCGGTCGTGAAGCCAATCTCATTGATTTTTTTCTCGACGTCCTCACTGATGACGGCAGGCCCACCAATTATATAGACCGTCTTGGGATTAAGGTCCCGCAACGTGGCCTCCACCGCCTCGGAGAGCTCGTTCTCGTCCGTTACGATGACCGGTGCACCGATATGGTTCGCAGCGGCCGCCGCAACGACGGAATCAGGGTAGTTCACCGTGGTGGTGAGGAACACCGCGTCCACGGTCTCTTCTGCCATGGCCAAGGTGGCCATGAACACGGTTAATATGAGTAAAATGCGCAATCCTCTATACATAGCCTTCGCCTCCAAGTAACTTGACTTCCTAGTCTAGAACTCATTCGGTATGACATTTATAGGTTTCGTTCTGCTTATGAAGGATATAGACAATCTATACACGTCATTATATTTTCAGGAACGAGGTAAGGGGACGAGGTTATCTGTATGGACAAAACGGGACCAAGTGTGGAAGATGTGGTTTCCCAGCTGAAGGAATACGAGTTCTCCACCTTTCAACTCGGCACGACCTGCTTCCATGACAAGGACAATTTTATCCGGGCGATTACCGAGAGGTTCGGCGCCACCTTCGCAGAGAAACACCCCGACCTCACAATAGTGCTTGGACCGGGTACAATGGAGATCGTGACCCGCCCACTGTTCGTGTACGGGCGATACCTCAAGACCTCACGAGAGATACCACAGACAAGATGGCCCTGTCGCGTATGCAAGGGTGGCGGCTGTCCACGCTGCGATGGTACGGGGAAAATGTATCAGGAGAGCGTCGAGGAGATCTTGGGCGCTCCCCTTCTGGCAGATACCGGTGGGACGGGGACCCGGCTCCACGGCTGCGGTCGTGAGGACATCGACGCGCGGATGCTCGGTTCTGGACGGCCATTCGTGATCGAGGTAATCAATCCGCGCTGCCGCACCATCGACCTGCCAGAAATAACGCACGGGAAGGCCGACTACCTGTTCCTCAGGTTCTGCGAAAAGGGCATATCCAGGATGTTGAAGTCTTGTGCTGCGTTCAAACGTTATAGGGCGCAGGTCACCCTTGAGAACGAGGTCGACGATCTGCATCTCAAGAGGGTACACGATCTCTGTGGCGTCCGGATCGACCAGCAGACACCTACCCGCGTCCTCCACCGTCGAAAGGACTTGAAGCGCGGCCGAGCGATAGCTAGTATAGTCTGTCGTCGCCGTGGGCCTACGGAGCTGGAGCTCGAGCTGGTCGTAGCCTCGGGCTTCTATGTCAAGGAGTTCGTCTCCGGTGACGGAGGGAGGAGCATACCGTCCCTTGCTGAGACCTTGGACGTCGGGTGTACGTGCTCACGCCTCGATGTATCGGCCGTGTTCGATCCCACGTTACTCGACCTCATCAGAGAGACCGGAGAGTCGGGCAGCGATCCTCATGAAGGAGCGCAAAGGATTGGTATGACGCTTTCCTGCGGCTGCAATCCTGAGACCCAGCTGGAGCGCATGTTCCCTGGTGATGAGCTGCCACCAGTGTTGGATGCGCTCTCATGTGCCGCCACCGCGGACGCATCGCTAGCGCTCACAAGACCTGACGATGACTTTTAATTAGATGAGAGCTACTGCTCAGTCCATGGATGAGGCTCACGAGTCACTCGAGGACATCCTCAATAAGCGTCGCAAGATGGCAAATCGTCTCCAGGACGCCATAGCAGGCAGGGAGGACCCAGGGCTCCATCCAGGTGGTACAGCGCCTGATGAGGGGGAAGAACCAGCCCCTCTGGCCACGAGCGACCTTCATCCCCCCTCAGCAGATCTGTTCTCATCACCATCTCGTACTGCTGGCCCTGCTCCCTTTGACGAGGGCCTTCCGAGCATGAAGCGGGCCCCGAAGGGCGACGACTCCTTCCCTGAACCGGCAAGCCCTACCAAGGGGGACGATATGTTCCCTGAAGGCTCCGGTCCAGTAAAGGGTGACGATAGTTTCCCGGACGCTCCCGGTCCGACAAAGGGTGACGACCTTTTCCCCGAGCCTGTCTCGTTACCCGTTGATGACGGATTCCTACCTGAGGCAGAGCCTGATTCGTCAGCTACTGACGACGGATTCCTACCCGAGGCGAAGGAAGAGCCCGAGCCCATTGAGGACGAATCCGAACCTGAATCCGAGGAGAAAGAACCAGAGCCCCTCCCTGTCCGGGAACCTGAGCTTATAGAAGATGAGCCCGAGCCCATAGAGGAAGAACCTGGACCTCTTCCAGTCCTCGAGCCCGAGCCCTTGGAGGAAGAACCTGAACGTCTCCCTGTCCTCGAGCCCGAGCCCGCAGAGGAAGAGCCTGAGCCCATCACTCTACCCTTCCATGACGAGGAAGAGGAACTCGTTGTACCTTCACGTGAGCCTGTTGGACCACCTTCCGATGAGGAACCGGTTCCCGAGCCAAGTGAGGCACCCCCGCGTGCAGTCCCTCTTGAGGAACCTCCAACTCGCTTCGAGCCTGAGACTATCCCCGAACCTGTGCACACGGGAGTCTCAGATATGGAGAAGGAGGTCCGTTCATTGAGCGAACAGCTTGACGGTCTCCTACGCGATCGCCAGCGGTTCCCCAACAGCGAGGTCTTCTACAACGTCCTTAACGAGGCCTCCAACGGACTGAAGGACTCACTTGAGCTGCTACGGTGATTACGAGAGCCCCCGGTCACGACTCGCTGAGAACCTCGTAGAGCTCTCGGTTCAGAACGACACGGTTGACCTTGCCGAGCCGCTCCTTCGCGATGATGCCCTTATTCTCGAGGTTCTTGAGGATACGGTGGGTCTTGACCTTGTTGAGGTTGGGAAGATGCGATAGCTCATACTGTTGGACCTTTCCTCCGTTCTCAAGGATCGTGTCCACAACCTTCCGCTCGAGAGGATTGAGGAATTTGAGGATGATACGCGTGTTCTTCTGAAGGACCGTCTCCTGATGGACGATTCGGTCGGCCATGATGTAGTAGACCACCGTCCCGACGAACAACCCGATGAACGCGAAGAAGGGAAAGAAGTAGTAGGGGCGGAGTGTGGGCATCGACGCGTACTGTGCCTCCAGCTTGCTCTTGATTTCCTCCTTGGTCATCTGGTCGATAGCGTCAGGTGTGAGCCGGCCGGCGGCACGCTCCTCGTGCAGGAGGTTGTAGAAGAGACTCACCGATATGACTAGGAGGGCAAAGGAGACGATGAGGCCGATGCCAAGTACCTTGTTCTTGTTCCCCTCAGTATCCACTCCCTTTAGAAAGGGCGACATGTTTTTAACCATTTCTTGGAGGCGGATGCGCCGGCCAACGGTTACATGATTTTGAAACCGTCATCGTTCACGAATCTGATAGTTTCAATAGGTTGTGCACTCGCTCAGTAGGGTTCACCTGAAGCGGCCGCACCAGAGGTCAAGTATGGTGGTTGTCCGATAGGGAGGGTCAACGACCTGTACGCCGGTGACTGCGAACAGTACGTGGATTCAGACCGGAACGGGTATTGTGATTTAAGCGAATACGTCATATTGGATATAGGGACGACCGTCGTCCCTTCCTCTGTACAGGTGTGTACTCCATGAAACGGACAGACATCAACTACATCGTCGACCTTGCCATGGCTGTATTCTTTCTCCTGAGCTTCATCACCGGCCTCATCAAGTTCCCCGCCGTCCTCGTGTACGTACTACAGGTGTACAGTTCCCTTCCCATGTACAAAATCAACTGGGTGCACGACTACAGCGGGCTCGCTTTCGGCAGCCTTGGCGTGATCCACATAGTACTGCATTGGGATTGGCTCGTAGCGATGACACGAGGGAAGCTGGGTACAACGAAGCGCGAGACCAAAGAGCACAGTGATCAATGAACAGGGCAGGGCGCATCACGAGAAACCTTTTAATATCCGCTGAACCTCTCAGGCGCCATGGCCCATTGTGCCGAGTGCGGCAAGGACGTCACCATGCCCTACAGGTGCAAGTTCTGCAGCCAGCATTTCTGCGATGACCACCGACTGCCCGAGAACCACAGCTGCTCGGGATTGGAGGAGTACAAACGCAAACGTCGTGAGGGCCGCACAGATCCTGTAAAGGCCCGAAAAACGAGAGAGGAGCACGAGTCGCATATCATCTACACACCTTCACGGGTGCGGCATGAGGTCGTGATCGGGCCACCGGATGCCTTCCGTGTGACGAACCGGGCCCTCGTCCCTAAGATCGTTGGGTTGTGCGTGGCAGTGTACATACTTCAGTTCTATATTCTGGGTCCAGGGTTCACCAAAGCCTTCATGCTCTATCCCATTTATGCGTTCTCGCGACCTTGGACACTGGTCACGCACATGCTACTTCACGCGAATATAAGTCATTTATTCTTCAACATGTGGATCCTGTACCTCTTCGGCAACCGCCTGGAACAGGACATAGGGAGCGAGACCTTCATCACCATCTTCCTTCTTGCGGGTCTCTCTGGTGGACTGGCCTATGTGGTATTGAACCCGGGTTCACCCATGCCCGCCCTAGGGGCGAGCGGTGCGATCTATGGTGTGTTCGGCTGTCTTGCGATCCTGCGGCCGAACCTCACGGTGCTCATCCAGTTCCTCATACCCATGCGGCTCATCCACGCGGCCTTTCTTTACGCAGCCATCGACCTGATGCAGTTCGGAGCCGCGGACAACGTGGGCCACGCAGCCCATCTGGCAGGTATCTTGGTGGGCTTTGCGGCAGGTAAGTACCTGCATGACCATGGTGTGCACTGAACTGACCGCCCACTGCGTCGTTGGGCGTGGACCCTAAGAAAATCCTACTCTATATAAAGCGAGAAAACAAAGAGTGTAATGGGCACGATGGCCAAGGACGATGTGGGGAAGGAAACGTCATCTGAAGGGCCAAAGGACGATGCGGCCCGTAAGGATGAGGCTCCACCTAAGGCAACTGGTAAGAAGAAGAGCTCATCCAAAGACGAGACCCCCCCCTCCAAGAAAGATGGTAGTGAACCCGCGGATGAAGCCCTCGATACGGAGGGTAAGGGAACAGCTCCGCCACCGGTGACCTGGGGGCAGTGGTTCCATGCCGAGCTCCTCGACTTGGAAAAGACCGTTGCTGCGCTCCTGGTGACCGCCCTCGTGGTCGTCGCGTTCAATAGCCTCGGCGGTATATCAAAGTCATCTTCCGAAGTGATGATGACGGACCATGTGACGTCTGATTATGTCGCCGAACCGCCCCCGCCTCCCGAACCGACGGCCGATCTTAGTGTTAAGGGTCGTATGGGACCTGCTCCGACGATGGCTACACAGCGCGAGGGAGGAGGCACGGAGGGCACAGCTGACACGGGCTCCGAGACGGCAGGACCCGATCCTATCCTCGACTTGGCCATTGAAGGACGCGAAACAGACCCGGCGCCGGTCAAGGACGAGGACACCTCCGACTATGAAGATATCGGAGGCGGCCCTGGAGGCGACGGGACGGGAGCGAGTGCAGCCATGGGATCCGCATTGGGCCGAGGTAACACCGCCCCCCCTAGCCCCCTGGAGCCTGATGCTGACGCTGCCTCTCCTGCTTTGCAGGAACCTGATGTTGGGCTGGGCGAGCCGAACTCCAAACGGCTGGACCAGGATGCTGCTACCGCACCGGACAAGGAAAAGAATAGCAGTGGCGTTTCGAACACCCTCCGCAACATGCTCGACCTCAAGGACATAGCGGAGATCTTCATCATCGTGCGCGCCTTCTTCCTCCTGAACGTCCGCCGGTTCCTGTGGACACAGCCCGCGTCCCCTTACCCCATGTCATATGCGGGCGCCCCTGGCTATCCTCAACAAGGGTACGGGTACCAGCAGTATGGCGCCCAGGGAGGCTACCAGGATCAAGCGGCCATGTACCAGGGGCAGAGCTACCCACAGCAGCAAGCCTATCAGGGCCAAAGCAATCCTGCCCAACAACGCCCTTACCGCCAGTATTGATCGCTGAGCGATAGGTTCTTAAACGGCTGGCGACATCCTCTTTTCGATGGAGGTCGCCCTCTCCGCCATGGACGTCGCCCGCGCGTTCCACGTGGTCTTCCTTGCCGGCGTCGCCGTTGGGCTCGTGGCCGTGCTCGTTGCAGAGCTCATCCCGGCCGTGTACGATCCCGTCGTCTCCCCTACCCTATTCGTCCTGGGAGCGATAGCCCTATCGTTCCCACCCTTGATCATCTACTTCCTTATGCGTGGGCTCGCACGGAACCTCTTGATGGTGAACACCTACGTCCTCATCTCGTTCTTCTTCTCACGGCTACGACTGGCCATCGCGTTCATTATTGGGACGACCGTGGCGACCATCGTGCTCTGTGTCCTCTACCCCCAGCAGGGACTGCCCTACGCGCTATTCGGTGCGGGTGTGGGAATCATCGGTACGCTGACGCTACTCTGGAACGAGATGGTCTCTCCGGAGTGAGCTTGTCGTCACTCCTTCCGGTCGAGGACATAGTGCGTGAACACGCGCTCGAGAGACGGGTAGAGCAGACGGGTCTCCACGATCTGTGCCTTCGCCTTCTTCACGGCCTTCCGTACGTCCTCCTCCTCTCCCCGGAGTACCCGTACGGCGAAGTCACGGGGGCCCACCCGACGAGCCCCCTTCAGGTCCGGGACCTCGCCACGAAAGGTGACCTCCACTCGCTGATCCTTCTCGATACGACGCTTGAGCTCGCCCGGAGCACCTGTCACGAGTACGCGACCGTCATCGATGATGGCCACCCGGTCGCACAGCTTGTCGGCCTCCGTGAGGTCGTGCGTGCAGAGGAGGATGGTCTTCCCTTCGGACTGCAGGTCCACGACCAGCTCGTGCATGGTGGCCCGAGTGAGTGGGTCAAGACCGGTGGTTGGCTCGTCGAGGAAGAGGATATGGGGATCATTGATCACGGCTCGCGCGAGGGCGACACGACGGGCCATGCCCTTGGATAGGATCGAGATCCGGCTGTCCATGAGCTCTTCCAGCCTGAAGCGTTCGGAAAGCATGTCCAAGCGTGCCTCGACATCGATGGGATAGAAACCGCCCATGAACCGCAGGAACTCGCCGGCGGTCATGGCGCCGTACATCGCCGTCACCTCAGGGAGATAACCGATGCGCTCCTTCACACGGATCGGTTCATCAGTCACGTCGATGCCGTCAACGAACGCCGCGCCCGATGTGGGTAAGATGAGGCCAGTGAGTATCTTGATGAGGGTCGTCTTGCCAGCACCATTGGGCCCCAGGAGGCCCACTACCTCGCCCTTCTCAACCGACAAGGACACACCTCGGAGCGCATTGGTCGCTCCGTACGTCCTCACAAGCTCCGTGGTCTTGATCGCGGGTTCCGCCATCCTGAGACGGTAATTTGTTGAAGATTTATATCGCTTTTGCACTGAATCCTCTCTGTGAGAGCCAGCCAAGTGGCGCGCATGGAGTTCTCCCTCCTCCGAGGTGAGGGCCCACTCTTCATCAGCGTGATTGTGCTCCCCCTGGCAGCCTTCCTGCTGTACAGCGCGTTCCAGACGGTGCTCCTCTCGGAGGAACACCTCCAGGTATCGGCAGCCTTCAAGGGATTCATCCCCGTGGCTGTGTACTCGAACAACGATAATATAGTCATTCAAGCGCTCACGAACTTCACACGGTTCGAGCTGGTTCGCGCCCGCGATCCGGACGATGCACTTGCCATGGTCACGCGTCGTCAAGTGTGCATGGCCGTGGTGTTGAAGGACTTCTACGTGGCCGTCAACCACACAGGGACCGTCCTGATCTACACCGACATGACCAATCCCAAGACCCAACTGGCATTGCGCGATCTCGTTGACATAGTCAGGACCATCGCTCGTCCGGTGGTCAGGGAGAACCTGAGGTTCGCTGTGGAGGTAGAGGCGCCCATCGCTATAGAGACGGTGTACCCCGACGATTATGCGGATGCCCGGGACCGTCCGCTCACTACCGGGGACACTACTGAGGAGCAAGGGTTGACCGATACTGGGACGGGGGCGGATGAGGCCGAGAACGAGGGCAGGCTCGCTGAGCAGTCCATCCCGCTCAATGTAATCTTCGTGATCTCCGCGTTCCTCGTCGGTGCCTTTCTTATCAGCGGCATGTGCGCCATGTCCCTGGCCAACGAACGTGTGCGTCGCCAGGGTGAGTTCCTTTTCTCGGCTCCCATGGAGGCCAGCGAGGTGCTTCTGGGAAAGGTAGCGCCCTACGCTGGGCTCATCATCTACATGATGGTCGCCGTGTCCGGCTACTTGGCATGGTCCGGATTGATATCTAATCCAGTTCTCTCATTCCCCCTTCTGGGGGTGGTCGGTGCGTTACCGCTGGCCATTGCCTGTCTCATCGGGACCGTTGCCGCTTCGTTCCACCAGCTGACCTTCCTCCTGACCTTCTCGTACTTCCTTCTATTCCTGGTGTTCGTGCTCCCGGCGTTGCTGGTGAAGCTCACACTTGCATCCTTCGTCTCCCCTGTGACCGTGCTCATCCTCCTTGCGCTCAAGGCACCGCTGATACCGGTGCGAGTGGCGATCTCTCTGACACCTTCCCTCGTCATCATACTTGTCACCATGGCGGCCACTCGGGTGCTCTTCACGGCCGAAAACCTTCTGTATGAAGCGCCATCCCTATTGACCGTTGTCCTCTCCCTGGCCGACGCCGTCCTTGCCCATTTCCGGGGATGGTTCGGGGAGGTGATCGTGTTCCCCTTCATTGTTGCGGTGGCCGTGTTCCCACTGGCTTTCATCGTCGAGCTCGTTTCCCTATTCATCCTATTCTCGCTCTTCTCATCCCTTACGACCTTCACACTCATACTCACCGTACCCGTGTGGGCCCTTGCCGAAGAGGTGGCCAAGTCGGCAGGAGTGTTCATATTGGCCTATAGGAGACCTGAGGTCCGATCGCCCCTTGCCTTCGCGGCGATGGGCGCTGCCGCGGGATTGGGCTTCTTCGCAGCGGAGAAAACACTGAACATCCTCCTCTTGGCCAACGCCGTCACCTTGGACCGCTACCTACTGGGTATCGTGCTCGTAGCCACGACCATATCGGCGGCCATACAGGCAGGCTGCTCGGCCATCTATGGGCTCGGAATCTACTTCCTCGTACGAAGACGTAACGCGATAGCGTTCGCAGCATTATTCTTCCTTGCGGTCGCTCTCCATTTTGTCGCTGACGTGATCATCATCTCTCGCTCGCTGGGGGTGATGGGATGGGGCTGACATTGCGTCATACCGGCCGCATGGTCAAGCATGAGCTGGCCGCCCTACTCAGGGAGCGCACCTATGTGCTCATGGTGCTGGTCCAGCTACTCATGGTGTGCTCGGCCCTGTTCTTTGCTGTCGGGTACTCGGTCATATTCTCCTCATTATCGGGCCAGCCTCAGGTCTTTCCCGACCAGACACTGGCCATCGGCTTCTATTCTACCGATTACTACAACGAGGTCCTCGATGTGCTCAGCACACAGAAGGAGCTGCGGGTCATCAAGATGCCGAGTGAAGCGGTCACACTGAAGGCGGTGCGGGATGGCAATCTCGTGGGCGCTGTCATCGTCCGCGACGAATTCCGCTATGCATACCAGAGCGGGGACCGGATGCGGGTCTTCTGGGTGACGGAGCCCGGGAACCTCCTCGGCGCCTATGCCTCGCGCTCCGTAGCAGATGTACTGACCGAGTACGGACGGACGATCGGTCGGGACAGAGCAGGGAAGCAAGGGCTCGTGTACGATCCCATCCTAGTTGCCGAACTGGAGGACAGTACCAACGTAAAACCAGAACCCATCTACCCGAATCCTGCGCTCGGCTCCGGAGGCGTGATGCAGGGTGCCTTCGAGATAACCTATACTCTGGTCATCCCTCTCCTCCTTCTTTTTTCCCTGATGATCGCCACATCGGTCGTCATGGATTCCATCACCGAGGAGCTTGAGAGCGGCACCCTAACCAATGTATTGGTAAGCCCGGTGTCAACCCACGCCATCGTGCTGGGAAAAACAATGCCCATCATCCTCCTCACCCTCTTCCAGATCCTGGTGTGGACCGCGATCCTCCGTCTCCAGGGCATCATGGTGGAGAACGTGTTGGTGGTGTTCCTTTACCTTGTCCTTGTGCTGCTCGTGTTCACAGGGATGGGCGTCATGGCCGCGGCCGTTACTAAGCGACGCCGATCGTCCCACGCGATCTATTCGCTCTTCCTCTTAGTATTTGTGTACTACACCTTCGTAGGGGGGAGCTACGCGGAGTACTCTCCGGCCAACGTCATCACCGCGATAATATCAAATCCCGTGGTGCTCCCTGCGGTATGGGGGCGTATCGCCCTCATGGCCGCGCTCGCAGTGGTCGTGTACGGAGGGAGCTTCCCGATCTTTCGGCGGTCGGTGATAAACTAGACTAGTTCTTACGCTGCATGTCCGGGTCCCCCGCCTCCTCGGCGGCAGCCACGACCCGGTCCTGGTAGGCCTTGACCAAGAGCAGGAGCATACCCAACATCATGGCCCAATAGCCGAGGCTTATTCCCAGAGGTACCTCCTTGTCCTCCAGCATCATGAACATCGGACCCACGGTGAGGACCACCAGCCCGATTAGGAATAGCCCGATACCTAGAGTTTTCAGTATGTCCATGAGATTCACCTCCAGGATAATTCTCTAGCGAATCGTCACGGCGGTGCCGTAGGCCAGCATCTCGGCGGCGCCTGCAGCGACCATACTGGTGGTGAAGCGCACGTTCACGACGGCGTTGGCGCCAAGCCGCTCTGCGTCCTCGAGCATGCGCTTGAGGGCCTGTTCCCGCGTCTCGGCCAGCATCTCCGTGTACTCGGTCATCTCGCCACCAACGATGTTGCGTAGGCCGGCCATGATGTCTTTGCCAATCCACTTGGCCCGGATGGTCGATCCGCGGACCAGACCAAGTACCTCGGTAATCTCCTTTCCAGGTATAGTCTCAGTATTTACGACTTGTATATTCATCGTCATCATCCTCCTTCTCAGCGTTCTTACGGTCCCTCATGGCCGCAACGAGCAGTATTACCACACCCAGGACAATTGCAGTAACCCCGAGACCGATGACCGCAGGGGTGTCCTCGGCGAACAGAGCGACCGTGAGGAACATGTAAAGTGGATAGGCAAGAAGCATGAGCATCCCTCCACCGAACAGCACAAGTCCTGCCCGCTGGATGGGATCGGCCGGGGGCGAACTCCGGCCTCCCGATGTCGCGCTTGTGACGGTGAGTCGCTTCCCCGTGTCCAGGTAGGCGAGCACGTCGGCAGCCCTCACACCCTCGTCCGTCAGCTCGTAGCGCTTCTTGTCATCCTGATCGAGGAGCGTTCGCATCTTTTTCAGGTGGAACGAGAGCTTCGAGGTCTCGATGTCTGCATGGCGCAGCAGGGTGGAGAACGACACGGGGCCGTGCTCTGAGATGAAGCGAAGGAGCTTACATCGTAGTGGATTGTCCAGCGCCGCGAGCACCTCGTCGGTTCCCATGTACCTACTCTATGGTCCTCCCGGTTTAAATCCACATATGCCTGAAAGAACCGACCGTGCCAGGTCAATAAAAGTTGACAAAGGGCTTTCATTACTGCGTTATACTGGTAAATTACGATAGAACTGAGTCTCCTGCACGTCGCAGACGTTCAGCACCGAGGAGCTTCTCGAGAGCGTCACGAGTGAGCTTGGGATCCGACTTACCACCGGAAGTCTTCATCACCATCCCGACAAGGAAGTTCAGGGAGTTGACCTTACCGTCAAGGTAGTCGTCCACGGCCTTCGGGTGATCCTCTATGACCTGCCGGGCCATACGGGTGAGCTCGTCCTCGCCAGCGATACGACCGAGACCCAATCGGCCGATGAGCTGGCGGATGGAGCGCGGCTCTGCAGCCAGCCACTCAAAGAGCCGACGAGCGGTGAGGTCGGTGATAGTGCCGTCGCGGAAGAGCTTGAGCACCTCCACGATCTCGTCCGCCGTTATGGTAGTCTCACTCAGACGCAGGTTGTTGTAGTTGAGCACGCGCCGCAGCTCGTCCTTGAGCCAGGCAGCGGCGGTGACCGGATCGGTCCGTTTAGCGACCTTCTCGAACAGGTCCGCAACCTCCAGGTCGAGGACCAGGACCGAGGAGGTGTACGGATCCAGGCCGTACCGCTTGACGAAACGCGCCTCCTTCTCGGTGGGACGCTCGGGGAGGCCTTCCTCTAGCCGCGTTACGAGGGCGTTGTCGATGACCAGGGGTGGGACATCCGGATCGGGGATGAAGCGGTAATCGGCGGCCCCCTCCTTCTTACGTAGAGGGATGGTGATCATCTTCGCCTCGTCCCAGTGGCGGGTCTCTCGCACAACGCGCTTACCGAACCGCTGGAACCGGCGGTGGCGTCGGATCTCGCTGTCCAGGGCACGGTACACACCCTTGAAGGAGTTGATGTTCTTCACCTCGACGCGGGTCCCCTCGCCCACTGAGACGTTCGCGTCACAACGCATACTCCCCGGCTCGTCACGGGCGACGCCCAGGTAGCTCAGGGCCAGGGAGAGGGCGCGGAGGAAGTCACGGGCCTCCTGTGGTGTGCTCATGTCCGGCTCGGTGACGATCTCTACAAGCGGAATACCAGAGCGGTTATAGTCCACCTGGCCGTCCCGAAGCTCGTATCGACCGGGATCCTCCTCGAGGTGGACCTCACGGATGCGAATCGATGCGAACCTGCCGTCCACTCCCACGGGGAGGGATGTGCGCTGATAGTTGGAGGGAAGATCCGGATAGAAGTAATGCTTGCGCAGCATTCGGACCTCCTCGCCCTTGATCACACGGCAGCCTATGAATAGGGCGATACGAACGATCGCGTCCAGGGCCGTGGCGTTAAGACCGTTCGGCTTTGAGCCGGGTTGTGCCGTGCATACGGGACAGATGTTGGAATTGGGCTCGGCGTCTCGATAGTCGGTGGGACAAGTACAGAATAGCTTGGTATTGGTCTTGAGCTGGACGTGGACCTCCAGACCTATGCGGACCCGTTCCAGGGGTTCCTTTCCCGCGCCCTTGACCTTCTCGTCGCTCATCGACCACCCTCCACCGCCGACATGGCGCGCACGAGCGTTCCTTCGTCGAAGGGTCTGCCATGGAGCTGGACTGCAGTGGGGAGGCCCTTATGCTCGCCCACTGGAACCGTTCCAGCACACACGCCAGCTAGGTTCGCGGACACTGTCATGACGTCCATGAGGTACATGGAAACGGGATCGTCCACGAGTTCACCGAGCTTCCAAGGGAGGCAGGGCATTGTGGCCCCTAGGAGCACGTCCGCCTTCTCTAACCGGTCGAGGAACTCCTGCCGGAGGACCGACCGTGCTCGCAGCGCTCGCGTGTACCAGGCATCCCGGTGCTCGCGCATGGTGACATAAGTGCCCAACAGTACACGACGCTTCACCTCTCTGCCGAAGGCCTGGGACCTTGTGCGGCTCACCGAAACCTCCAATCCATCGAGGTCAGCGTCTCCACGATGGCCGTATCGGAAACCATCGAACTTGGCCATAGCCGACGAGAACTCGGAGAACATGACAACGTAGTACATGGGGACAGCGTACCTGACCGATGGGATGGTGAGCTCAACGAGCTCGGCACCTGCCTTCTCGAGACGACGGCCGGCCTTCTTGATCGCCCGTGCTATCGGAGCGTCCACGCCATCGATGAACTCTTTTACCAATCCCACCCGGAGACCATCTGCATCACCGGTGGCCGCGGTTGTGTAGTCCGTTCCGGGCTCGCTCGTTACACAGTCCGCAGGATCAGCCCCCGATAGTACCGAGAGGAGCAGAGCGGCCCCGAACACATCGGAGGCCACGGGGCCGGGGCCCTCCAAGCTCATGGCCATGTCGCTCATACCGTACCGCGATACCAATCCATAGGTGGGCTTGATACCGACAGCACCGCAGAAGGCAGCGGGGCAGCGGATGGAGCCGCCCGTGTCCGTTCCCACGGAGAGGTCCGCAAGACCGCCCCCTACTGAGGCGCATGAGCCCGAGGATGAGCCGCCCGGGACACGCTTTGGATCACGAGGATTAAGTGTGGGGCCGAAGGCAGACGTCTCTCCCGAGGAGCCGCATGCGAACTCGTCCATATTCGCCTTGCCCAGGATAATGGCCCCCGCGTCACGGATGTGCTTTGTAACGGTGGCGTCGTAGGGTGCCACATAGTCGGCGAGCATGCGCGAAGCGCAAGTCATCTGTAGACCGCGGACGGCGATGTTGTCCTTCAGCGAGATGCCGAGGCCCGCCATGGGGCCGGGATCGCGTCCTGCTGCGATGGTCTTATCGATAGCTACGGCAGCAGCTCGTGCACCCCGCTCGTCCACTGTAATGTAGGCATTGAGCTCACTGACCTTGATGGTTTCTAAAAGCCCCTCTACACGTTCCGCAGCTGTGACAGAGCCATTGTGTACCCCCTCTAGCCACTCACGCGTTCCCTCGACCACAGTCCAGCCTCTATAGGTTCTTGGGGACCACGACGTGGCCGGCGGCGAACCGCGGGGCTTGGCCTTGGATGTCCTTAACACCCTCGAAACGGCTCGGTTCGCGATCTTCACGGAGGGCATTTCGACGCCCGCTCACTTCGTGCGTCTCCTCGGCAGCGTCCTCCCCGATCTCCTCTAGTATGGAGAACTGGTTAAGGATGGCCAGGAGGTCACGCTGAATCGTGGCACGCTCCTCATCATCGAGAGCGAGACGTGAAAGTATGCCAATCCTATCCAGGTCAAGCTCGATGTCGGGCGCGGGCACGGCGGGGCGCACGATGGCATCACTTAAAAATATTCCGGCGCCCCGTGGAACCGTGACACCGCTCGATAGCGTGGCAGTTGGTCTCTTCTTCTTGGACCTCGTGCTCGATGGCCTCACCACCAAGATCGTGTTCATCCTCGGGCGAGAGCGTCTTGAGGGAGATGAGAGCGGACTTCTCCACCTCGAACGGAATCCTTTCGCACGAAGCCTCATGGGTCTGGTGGGTGTGGACCGCATGCTCGTGGCCTCCCGTGTGCTGGGCGCAGTGGCCGCTGTGGCGCTCGTTTCACTGGATGGGACTACGTTCTTGCTTGGACTGGCAGCAGCCTACGCAATCGTTCCGGTGTGGAACCTCACGGTCATCCTCCATTATTTGGACGAGCCGGAGTACCTCAAGACGCGGGTACCGGCCGGAGTACACGTACGCTGGTGCCTTCGATGCGCCTCGGGCCGCTAAATCGGTACGTTTAAATGCCCTCGTGTCGTACATACAGTTTCAATGGGAGAGAAAGGCGTGGCCATCGGTTTCATCGACCGCCTAAACAAAAAGGTCCGAAAGACAAAGGACTATCGCGAAGGAATGGTCGAGAATAAGAAGTCAGCTGAGGAAACGGCCGCGTTGCTCAACGTCCTCCGAGAACTCGACGAGGACGAGTGAGCACTTCCGGGACGGGGAGTCCATCGTGGTGCTCGACGAGACCACTCTGCGCGCACGTGCTCACGCCTACTTCGTGGCATGTGCCATGACGTCACAGAACGAAGGCCTGTGTACTTCTACATTCGATGCCCTTTTAAGGTCATTCCTCCAGAGCGAGGAGCGTGATGAGCTCCTGCGGGCGGCCATCGTCACCATCAACATCTATGTGGACACGGGTTCTGAGCATGACTTGTTAACAACGAACCTACCACCACGTGAGCTACTGCACGACCATCTCCAGGATGCACTTGAGAGCCATGAGCGCGACATGCTGGATGATGAGGATTGGGACAACCTGCTCCTCTTTCTCGAGGCGAAACTCTTCCATGCGAACATACTTGTGAGCCCCGCTCTCCAGTCCCATTCGAACCTGGACCTGATGCAGGTCGATCCGCTGATGTTCGAGCTCGAGCATCTCTTCTAGTGGATCTCTCCAGACGCTCCCGAAACCCATTCTGTTAGTACGGAGTCGTCCTTTCCAAGGCCAAGAACGGGCGCTTAGGCGGTTCTGACATTCGCCGCGTCCTTGAGGTCCTGCTCTTTAATAGCCCATTCTCGCAGCTTGAACTTCTGTACCTTGCCAGAAGCGGTCATTGGGTACTCCTCCAAGAAGAAGAAGTACTTCGGAATCTTGTGGCGAGCGATGCGGTCCATAGAGTACTCACGCAGCTCACCTTCGGTAAGTTCCTGGCCCTCAGCGGTAATGATGGCGCAGGCCACCTGTTCACCGTACTTTACGTCCGGTACGCCGAACACCTGCACATCCTTGACCTTGTCGTGTGTGTAGTAGAACTCCTCGATCTCCCGGGGAAAGATGTTCTCACCACCACGGATGATCATGTTCTTGATGCGGCCGGTGATCTTGCAGTACCCGGCCTCGTCCATGGTGGCAAGGTCGCCCGTGTGGAGCCAACCTTCGGCGTCTATGGTATTGGCCGTGGCGTCCTCCATCTTATAGTACCCCTTCATGACCAGATAACCCCTTGTGCACAGTTCGCCCTGGACGCTCCGGGGCACCTCCGCGCCGGTCTCTGTGTCCACGATCTTGACATCCACGTCTGGAAGGGCCCGGCCAACCGTCTCCACGCGCAGCTTGACAGGGTCCTTGGTGCGGGTCTGGGTGATGACCGGCGACGCCTCGGTCTGGCCATAAGCGATGGTTATCTCGGTCATGTTCATCTTGTCCATCACCTGCTTCATGACCTCGAGGGGGCAGGGTGCCCCCGCCATGATGCCCGTGCGCAATGAGGAGACGTCGTACTTCGCGAAGTCCGGGTGGTTAAGCTCCATGATGAACATGGTGGGCACGCCCACCAGTATGGTGCACTGCGCCTTGGACACGGCCTCGAGCACCTCCTTGGGATTGAAAGTAACGATAGGGATCATTGTGACGGCATAGCAGACGCAGTTGAGCGTGGACAGCACGCACCCGAAGCAGTGGAAGAACGGGACTGGGATGCACATGCGCTCCTGCCCCTCTTTGAGGTCCATGCAGGCACCCACGTTGTACGCGTTGTTGACGATGTTGAAGTGGGTGAGCATCACGCCCTTGGGGAATCCTGTAGTGCCCGAGGTGTACTGCATGTTGATGGTCTCGTTCGGATCGCAGCTGGACTGGACAATGGCCAGTTCCTCGTCAGTGACATCCTTCCCGAGATCCTCGAGAACCGAGAAGTTGAACATACCGTCCGGCCTCCCCTCACCCATGTACAGGACGTTCTTGAGGTATGGGATCTTGCTGCATGAGAGCCTCCCGGGCTCAGAGTCCTTCAGCTCGGGGATCACCATATTGATGGTCTCGATGTAGTCGCAGTCACGGAACCTGTCGATGAGGAAGAGGGTGGTCGCATCGGACTGCTTGAGGATGTACTCGAGCTCGTGTGCCTTGTAGCTCGTGTTGACCGTGACCAGGATGGCACCGATCTTACCGGTGGCGAACTGGAGGATGACCCACTCAGGTATATTCGTGGCCCAGATAGCCACATGGTCCCCCTTCTTTATACCTAGTCGCAGCAGGCCTTTGGCGACGATGTTGCACTTCTCGCGAAACTGAGCGTAAGTGTAGCGCAGGTCCCGGTCCGCGTAGACCAAGGCTTCCGTGTCCGGGTAATTGGTTGCGGTCCTGTCCAGCAGGTCGCCGACGGTGATCTTCATTTCGGATGACAATGCACGTTCCACTCCATTACGTGCCTTTTGAAATTGTTTTTAAATCTTGGCTTGATAGTTTTAAAAGACTAAGACATAAGGCACTATTCCCTAAGAATACTAGGGATTACTCATCTGATATGATAAAGTTTTAACAACGGGAAATGTACAAATGGCAACATGCCAGTCCGCTCACTCACTCCATCTTCCCTCTCAGACATACTCACCTTCTCCCTCTTCAGCAGCATGGGGACGACCTGCAAAACCTTTTTAACCATCGGCCTGGCAGCTGGCGACAGGTTAACAACATGCGCATCATCATGCTCGGCCCCCCCGGGGCAGGAAAAGGCACCTATGCCAAGCGGCTCGTCCAGAGGTTCGACATCCCCCAGATCTCCACGGGGGACATCCTCCGCGCCGCGGTAAAGGAGGGCTCGGAACTTGGGAAGAAGGCCAAGTCATTCATGGACTCCGGTTCCCTTGTCCCTGACGACCTCATCATGGATATAATCCGTGAGAGGATATCTCAGGACGACTGCGGATCCGGCTTCATCTTCGATGGCTTCCCCCGCACCATCCCTCAGGCTGAGTCTCTCAGTGTGCTCCTGAAGGAGCTGAACATCCGACTCAATGCCGTGGTCAATGTGGACCTCGCTGATGATATCCTCGTCCGTCGGCTAACCAGTCGCCGAACATGTGCCAAGTGCGGCGAGATCTTCAACGTGCTGAGCATGCCCCCAAAGGTCGAGGGTGTGTGCGACAAGTGCGGTGGAGAGCTGATGCAGCGGGACGATGAGAAAGAGGACACTATCCGCCACCGTCTCGAGGTGTACAAGGAGGAGACGTACCCTCTCATCGCCTTTTACAAGGATTCCGGATTGCTCAAGAGCATCGCGCCCGAGGCTGACGGTTCCGTCGAAGCCAACGTGGCCGCGATCCTCAAAGCACTCGGTACTGAGTGAACAATGGGCGCCGCGTCCCCCGTTCTGGGGGGCGCGGCAGCGGCATATACCGGACGAATCTTTAAAAACGATCAGCGTTCCTTACTAATCTACCCCCCCCGGTGGTTTCAATGGAACGATTCAACGAGTTATACCTCCGTTTCAAGCCCGAGATAACACTTGCGGCCATTGTCCTTGTGTTCAGTACACTGCTATCCCTCACCTTCCATATAGGAACGGATGTCGCTGCACTGGAAACGGGAATAGTGGCGCACGCACCCCCAGCGGCCCCGGAGCCGCCCCCTGTGACCAATGCACCTGTGGTCCAGCCACCCACTGAGTCGGTCATCATCGATCCGACCCTGTCTACAGAGCAACCAATCGAGGAACCGGTCGAAGAGGACGTGCCTGTCGAGGAGGCTCCCGCGCCCACTCCCGCCCCGGACATCGACACCGATGCCGAGGACGCTGATGTGCTCGTTACCGAGGAGGTGTACGGCACTATCGACGGTGACACGTTCACCATCGATCGAAGTGATGGTAGGGTGCGCATCAGGAACGAAGGCACCCGTGACCGTATCTGGGACATCAATCTTTACATCGAGGACCAGGAGAATACGTCCTTCGAGGTCGATGTCGTGCATGTGCCGGAGCTCAAACCCGGGGCACAGGAAGAGCTCTCCTACGAAGTCACCCTCGATGAGAGCCCCATCATCGTGGAGGAGTCCTACGACGCCGATGCGGACATGAAGGGCACCCAGGCTTACATGGTGTACGGTGACGAAACGACCTTCGAGCTCACCATCACTCTCACCAATCCCCAAGAGTTCCCCCTGGAGGTCGACCTTACCAAGCCCGCCCCTGAGGGGATGGCCTCGGTGCGCCTCGACGCTTCGTCCGGTGAAGCGTACTACGATGAGGAAAAGCGGCTCTTCACCTGGAAAGGCTCAATGGAGCCTAACGAGACCGTCGATCTCACTCTGGCCGGGAAGATCAGCGTTGACAATGAGGAAGTTTTCACAATGGAGCCCGGCACCCTATCAGTCACTGCTGAGGGCCTTTTCTCACACATGAAGCTGGTCCGGAGCGAGGGGATGTCCTCCAACAGGTTCGCGATCGACAAGAGGCAGGATGCCAAGAATCCCGACAAATGGTACGTCACCGTGTTCCTCAAGAACCTCTCGGAGTTCGACTGCCGAGTGAACCAGGTGGACATCCACGAGAACGGGATGGAGGCCGGTCTCCTCGAGCGGTTCATGCCTGACGAGCTCCTTGAGCCCGGGGCCACGTGGGAAGCGGACTTCGTGGTCCGGTCGGAGGACGTGCCTGCTCTCGGTCACAGGACGAGCATTACGATGCTCCCCGGTATCGTCACACGCCAGAAGGGTGAGTTCAAGTTCGGAGGGCTCGAGGTCGATGTGGCGCGCGCTACCATCAGCAAGGAGCTTGATCGTGCTGTCCTCAAGCTCGGTGAGAAGGAGAAGGTGGGTGTTGTCATCTTCGTGGAGAGCCTGGGACCGGCAACCATCCACTCGATAACTGTGGAGGACGAGGTCCCCGCCGGGTTCGACATCCGTGATATCAAGGTGGAGTTCGAGGACCACACTATCCGCAAGGACATAACCTCGGACACCACCCGCAAAAAGGGTGATGGTAAGATCACCTTCATCGTGGATGATATCGAAGAGGCCTTCGGTAAGGACATGGAGCGTGGTGATTTCTTCGAGATCACGTACGAGCTCCTCTCGACAGGCGCCATCGAGGGTACGTACGAGACCGATATCTGGGGACACGCGAACACGGACCCCGCCGGCACTCCCATCCCACTGGAAGCTGTGGAGGAGGTACCGCTCATGAAGGTCACCAAGGGCCTTCAGGGTATCTTCATGAGCAAGGACCTGGTCTCCACACTGCGGGACGATGAGATCAAGTTCGTCATCTACATGAAGAACAAGGGTCATGTCCCCTTGGAGGGCCTCGTCATCAGGGACCTGTTCCCCGATGGCTTTGATCTGGTCAGCTCCTCAGAGGAGTACGAGATCGTCCACACGACAGAGAAGGGTGTGGTCGCACAGTGGACCGTGGACCGACTTGAGATTGACGCTGAGCACGAGCTCACGTACGTCCTCCGTGGCTCGGGGGACTACAGCATTTCCGATGCTGTGGTCATGATTGGTGGATAGGGCCTAGCCCTTTCCCCCCTTTCCCTTCTTCTTCTTCTTCTTCTTCTTCTTCCCCCCTTTCTTCAGCAGTTCCTCCACACGCTTCTTTGTACCTTCGTCAAGGGCGGCCGGCTTGATGAGCTCATCAGCGGGCTTCACCTCGAAGGGTGACGTAGGTTTTTTGCCATACTTCTTGAGGAAATCAGCGATGCTCACGGTGATGCCCTGAGCGCACACTTCGCACAGTTTCGCTATCCGCTCGTCATGAGCGATGATACGCACCTGCTTCCGCTTCTTGCACACAGAGCAAATGCCTTCCTCGAACTGGAGGGAAATCCCGGCCATGGTAACTTATCGCCTTCAGTGAAAAGCTTAAGTGTTTATCAGCCGGTCCCGTGCATCAATGGGCGCAGGCTTTATCGAGGTGGCACTCAAGCCCAAGAGTGAAAGCCGGTTCTTCCAGGACTTCCGTTCGCGTGTGAAGAACCTCTTCTTCGTTGCAGGAAAGTACGACCTGTTCGTGGAGGTGAACATCGGGGACATGGCAGAGCTCCTCGACTTCCTCCATGAGGTCCAGCATCAGGAGTACGTGATACGTTCACGTGTATCCTTGGTGCTCAAGGTGCTCAAGGATGAGGAGCGGACCTTAAAGGACCTATCCGAGGAGGAGAAGGACGGGATGTTCAATGAATCGATCCACGCGTTCATCGGCATCCATTCCAAGGATGGCTGTGCTGCCGCGACCGTCAAGGACCTGCCTGATATCAAGCGGCTGTTCACCATCCGCGGCCATCATGAGATGCTCGCCTACCTCATGTGCGCGAACATGTCGGACGTACTGCATAACCTAATGGAGATCCGTACTAAGCATGCTGTCAGCGACACACAGACGTACTTCATCCTCCGTGCAGAGCGGGCACCGCAATTCGTATAGTCGAACTGCTCACCGGCGGTACATCACCGTGTAGGTGAGCTCTGCCTCACCACGGTTGGGCACAGGAATTGAAAACTCTACTGCCTTCGGCTTCTTATCATAGGTCCTGTCAGATGTGACAACGGACCAGTCGCCGCTGTGGTGCTCCACGACGCTCACCGCGACCTCTGTGTACTTCTGGTTGATGAACTTAATGTGATAGCTCTCGCGGAAAGCGGTTTCGGTTAGATTCATGCTCTCTGGGACGGTGCGCTCTACTCTGATATCGGGCTCGTTCCGCACAAGGAATCGGATGGCCTCGTTACGGGGCGTGTGGAACAGGGCGTGCTCGTTCAGGTAATGGAGGCTCCCGTCCTCTTTTATAATGTAAATCCGGACCCGGCCCGGGGGGAGGGGGCTTCCGAGGCCGGACTCCTCGTTATTGGAGAACTCTACCATGGCACCCACCTTTCCTGGACTGATGGTGTGGTCGTAGAGGTACCCCGTGGTCGCCCGTACATCGTCGGTGCCGGCCAGTGCGACCTGGCGGGTCATGAGGGCGGGGAGAGTGACCGTTCGAGGGAGCTCATAGACATGGTACTCGGAAGCGGATTCAGTGGGCGCGCCCTCGGTGTGGACGAGGTTGATACGAGCATTCGTGAAGGCCGCTCCGCACTGGTTGTCTATGGACGCCCACGTGGCGAGGTCGACGGTCGTGCCGTCATCGCCCTCGTTCACAATGGCAACGTACTCGCCCTTCCAGGAAAGTCCGGTCGTGCTGTACGTGAGCTCGGTGAGATGCTCGCCTTCCTGGCCGTTCCGCAGCCGGAGCACTAGTGCAGGGCTCGAGATGATGGCACCTGCATCGGTGGAGAACGTCATGCGCCCCACATCGTTGCGTGCAACGAGCGTGAGCTCGTCATCTGTTCCCTCGAGCGCCAGGTATTTACCGTTCGCTGACATGAGACGCCCGGTCAGCACTTCGCCGTTGGCGTGGATGGTGACGTTGTTCCCCACCGAACGCTCCAGCAGTGCCTCGGTGGTCGCCAGGTCGTGACGGAAGGCCTGGTCCTGCACCATGAACGTTCCTGGGGCCGAGATCGATGAGAAGTGGACGGATGTCGGGTCCATGAACGAGGAAATGTCGCGGAAACGGACCTCGTTGATGTTCGCTTTGAGAGGGATCGTGCGCCGGTCGCGGACGAGAGCGAGCCCGTCGTCGTACAGAGTTAGGGCGATACCGGACTCCAGCTCA
>Ga0187833_10001562_pt1 | contig 25993 bp, 24 predicted proteins | sample ETNtaG_37_FD_167968 | JGI IMG/M metagenome (GOLD analysis project Ga0187833, IMG submission 167968) | Marine microbial and viral communities from oxygen minimum zone, Eastern Pacific Ocean - ETNP2014_SV_400_PacBio MetaG (Illumina Assembly) | ecosystem: Environmental > Aquatic > Marine > Hypoxic...
TGTTGCCATATTGTTTCGAAACCAATTTTTTTTTTAAAAGTTTTTCTAACTTAGAATATTAATGGGCCCAACGAGATTCGAACTCGCGACCTATCGCTTTCTTCAAATAACTTTGTTATTTGTAGACCTTTTAACAAAGTTCAAAGTAAGAGGCGATCGCTCTAACCAGGCTGAGCTATGAGCCCATAAAAAACGCCCCTGATCAGACTCGAACTGATGACCTTGCGATATCTTTCCTTATTGGATAACAGTCGCACGCTCTACCTACTAAGCTACAGGGGCATAGTGTTGTTTAATGCTGGTAATTTATTTATAAAACTTTCTAAATATACTCAATTAAGCTTATTGTATTTTGATAAGCTCTTTAGTTGAGAACATCTTTTTACAGTCCTTGCACTGAAACACTACTTGTCCATCAGGCGTAGGAAAATCAGAATAAGTTAAATGATTTGAATCACATTTTATACACTTTAATTTTTTTTCAACAAGATCAAAGAAATGATTGCATTCTTTACAGAATAGCATATCTCCTTTTACAACAACCACCTTATGGTTACTTGCGTTGCAGAATGGGCAAAAGTTTATATCATCCATCTTTAGAATCTGTAGAAAATAATTGTTTATAAATGTTTTTGTTATTCTTCTTATTTAGTTCTTTTTTTTATAGGTATCAAACACTTATTTTTTACCAGGCTAAGGTCAGTGAACATATCTGCTTCTTCTCTAATTCTCGATGAAGATGTTTTTGCAAAAGCAATTACTTCAGTTCTGCAACCTATAGACTTGACATAATGGAGCAAGTCCTTGAAATCACCATCACCGCTTACAAGAACAATTGTATCGACTTTAGGAGCCATCCTCATTACATCCATTGCAATACCAACGTCCCAATCACCTTTTTTTGCGCCACCAGCAAACGTCTGAAGGTCTTTTGACATAACTTCAAAACCTATTTTTTCTAGCGCATCATGGAAATTAGATTCGTCTTTCATATCAGCTTTAATAACATAAGCAAAAGCTCTGATAAGTTTTCTTCCTTGAACACCTTCTTTTAGTAAGTAATTGAAATTCACTTTTGAACTATACAAATGCTTTGCAGAATAGTACATATTCTGTACGTCTACAAAAACCGCAACTCTTTGTTCCTTATGTTGTAACATTTTAACTGATTTTAGTGTTTGAAATATATAAAGTTATCGAAAAAGAGGGTAAATCTTTTTCGTTGTGATATTATTTTTTGTCTTCAGAGAATAAGATGAGCATTGATCATTATTTTTCGTTTTAAAATACGTTAATAAATAAAATAAATCCATGCTCATCAAAATCAGGAGAAACTTCTACCTTACGTTTCGTATAAATTCAAGAAATTTTACTCACTATCTTCTCCTTAACTGAATCCATCTCTCCTTCACTATACTTGTTTTGTGGCCAATGCATTAACCCATCAGAATTCAATCGAGGAATAATATGGAAATGAGCATGTGGAACTACCTGTCCTGCAGCCTCATAATTGTTCGTGAGTACACTAAATCCATCGGCACCAACACCATTTTTGACAGTCTTAGACAACTTTTTGACAACAACGATTACATCTTTCAAAAGATCATCTGGCACATCAACTATTGTCTCATGATGTTCTTTAGGAATAACCAAAGTATGCCCTTTATTTACAGGACCAATATCAAGAAATGCGAATACCTTTTCATCTTCATAAACCTTTGAAGAAGGTATTTCTCCTTTAATTATCTTGCAAAATATGCAAGTCTCACTTGCATACTCAGAAATCTTTGATTTCTCTTGAATACAATCATCCATTTTTATTTGATATCAATGAATTCAACTTTATCTTCTTCTATATCAAGTAAAGCAATGGTATGTTCTTCATCACCAAGAAAATGTCCGCCTGGGTTAACAACGCGTGTTTTCTCTCCAATCTTCTCATCCCTTTTCTTATGAGTATGTCCTACTAACACGTAATCAAACTTTTCACTTTCTATCATCTCTTTAAGCGCTTCCTCGTTTTCACCATGCATGACTCCTAATAATTTCTTATCATCCACATTGAGTTCACTTATTGCGCCAAGCCATTCTCCTTCAATTTCTCCTATCTTTGACTTTAAGAAGTTCACATCGCCATCATTGTTTCCTTTTATGAACTTGACATTAAGGCCTTCAAAATATTTTACTGATTGTGGAGATACAATATCTCCTAAGTGTATTACTAAATCACATTTCTTTTCTTTGAATATCTCAACTGCTTTAATTATATTAGGTACATTATCATGTGTGTCAGATATTAATCCAATCATTTTTTCTCACCTTTGTTTATTAAAAATACGTTTTTTTATATCTAATAATGTAATCATTTTTAAATCTTTTTCAAATGTTAATGAATAAAATGGACTGGCCGGGACTTTCAAGCTTTACAAGCCATTTGAACCCGGGGCGACTCGATTGCCAACCAAGCATTCTACCAGTCTGAATTACCAGCCCATCGTGTGAATGTGTATGTGATATTGAGCATTGCGAAATTCACTTCGCTCCCAATCGGCGAAAGGATTGGTCTGAATTACCAGCCCATTTATTAATATAATAATTAGAAATCATATAAAAAAACTTCTTATTTAGCAGCTAATTTAACATCGCCTTCATGCACAGTCTTTCTTCCAGAATGAATAGATATCTTGACTGCTTGTGTTGCAATGTCTTCAGCAATCTCTTCAAGGACTTCTGCAAATATTGTGGCTGCATCACTGCTTACTCTTTTTGCGCCTGATTTCATTAGTATCCTTGCAACTGGTGCTTTTGGTATTATATTGGTTCGTCTTTGTCCCATCTTGATTAATGTTCTCTTTGATAAATATATAAAGGTTTCTGTTTGATTATGCCTTCAGAGCTGTGATGAGCATATATTTATTTTACTTAATGTATTCTTAAAATTAAAAACGAACGAAGATAAATAATCAATGCTCATCAACGGCAAGATAATGTTCTACCTAAAAAATAATCAATACAAAATCTAAACCTTTAAATATTGTTTTTGAAACACGTTTTGATATGAAAATATTTGTCATTGGACCTACTTATCCATATAGAGGCGGTATATCTCATTATAATACACTTTTATGTGATGCACTCTCTAAGAAACATCAAGTAACTCCTATTTCATTTAAACGCATGTATCCTAAAATATTTTTCCCTGGTAAAGACCAAAGGGATACCAAGAGCCAGCAGAAGATAATTCATTCTGCAAATGAACTTATTGATACATTAAATCCAATAACTTGGCTTAAAACATTCTTAAAAATCAGGAAAGAAAAACCAGATTTACTTGTAATGTATTGGTGGACTCCTTTTTTCATGCCCATATTTACTTTTATCAGCTTCCTAGTAAGACATCTTACAAAAACAAAGGTATTATTCCTTTGCCATAATGTTCTACCACATGATAAGACTTTCTTTGACAAAGCACTTACAAAGCCAGTGTTAACTAATTCAGATTATTTTATTGTGCATTCACAAGAAGATAAGAATAATCTGTTGAATATGATTCCTAAAGCGAATGTTAAAGTTACTGTTCATCCAACTTATGACGTTTTTGCAAAGGAACAGAATGTTCTTGATCTTAATGATCTAAACCTTAAAAAAAATGTTATTCTTTTCTTTGGATTTGTACGGCCATACAAAGGTCTAATGCATCTAATTAAGTCAATGCCTTCTATCTTGAAAGAAGTAGATCTTGATTTGCTTATTGTAGGTGAGTTCTGGAAAGACAAAAGTGATTATATTCAAGAAATAAAACGACTTGATATTATAGACAGAGTTAAGATTGTGGATAATTATGTCCCAAATGAATCAACTGGCAACTATTTCAATAAATCAGATGTTGTTGTCCTTCCGTATAATAGTGCAACAAACAGTGGCATTATACAGATGGCTTTTGGATTTAATAAACCCGTTATAGTTACTAATGTAGGCGGTCTTCCAGAAGTTGTTGAAGATAACAAAACAGGATTTGTTGTAAGACCACGTGACCCTGAAGAACTTGCAAAATCAATCATACGCTTTTACAAAGAAAACAAAAAAGAAGAGTTCATTGATAACATAAAGAAAGAAAAAGATAAGTTCTCATGGGATAAGGTAGTTGATATAATTGAAGATTTTCAAACCCATTGATTCTCTTTATACCATTCAATCATCTCAGCAATGATCTGGCTCATTGAATGTTCATATTTAAATCCTAATTGTTCTTGCAACTTCTTCGAACTATATCTTCTATTTAAAATGAAGAATTTAATCTTTTTTCTTGACAAAGGCGGTTCTTTACTGAAAGTTAAGAATAATTTCTCACAGATTATCGCAAAGAAAGTCATCAAAGGTACTGGAATAAACAACCAAGGTTTTCTTACATTTAACTTCTCAGCCATTTCATTAAGAAACTGTTTTTTAGTATATAGTTCCCCTCCAGTTAGATTATAAATTTGGTTATATGATTCTTTTTTATCAAGTGCAAGTATAATTGCTCCTCCAACATCCTCTACATGGATCGGCATCATTGTTGTCATTCCATTGCCAATAACTGGAAATATAGATTTTTTCAAGAGTTTTGCAACAATGACAAGGCTCTTATCACCTTCTCCCATAACTCTTGCAATCCTAAATATTGTATATGGGATTTTTCCCTCTAACTCTTCTTTTAAAGCAAGTTCTCCTTGGTATTTACTTTTCCCATAAATTCCTTGGTTAACACATTCTGTATCTTCAGTTATTTCTTTACTTTCATTTCTTATTTCTCCATAAGCTGTAACAGAAGAAGTGTATATTACATGTTTGACATTATTTGCTAAGGCAGCTTTAGCAACATTCCTTGTTCCTTCAGTATTCGCTTTATAATAAAATGATTCATCAACATTAACAGGATGTATGACTGCAGCAATATGGACTATTGTATCAACATCCTTTGAGGATTTTAATAATGATTCATAATCAGTAACATCTCCGTAACTTAATTCAACTTTAGCTTTTTCTAGTTCAGATATATTGCTTGTCTTCCTGACTAACGCAATAACTTCATCTCCTCTGGATCTCAGCTTCTTGGATAAGACTGTTCCAACAAAACCCGTTGCGCCTGTTATTAATATTTTCATTTTTTAACTCTTAAAATAGTACCACATTACTTTAGCAAGTTCAATCGGACTCATTACTGTATCCAAAAATGCCTGTCCTACTAGAGGGCAATAGCAATGTTTTTGATTAACCCATTCTCTTACTTCATTTGCATTTTTACTATGCCATAATTTGTTGAAATTAAGATCAAAGTCTCTTACATTACCCATTGAATGTCGAAACGCTTGTACATTACATACCCACAGATCTCCCCATGGGTTAAGATGAGCATTACTTAAACCAGCATAACAATTGACAATTCGTTTCTTCCTTGTCATGACTTTTGCAGCTCTTTTATAATAAACAATACGCAATGCCTGTGTGATCTTACTTAAAGGTCTTCTTGTCTTCATATCTTTAATTATTTCATCACATAAATAATCTGTTATCTGGGAATAAGACCATCCATCCGGTGTTACCTTTAGATTTTCAACAGTATCTTTGAAATCAGATTTTATTTCTTCACCTTCATCTTTCTTAAAGTTGAATAATTCTGCTCTTGTATCAGCAATTTCAAATAGAAAATTATCAAGTTCAAAATTCTTGTTAGCATAATCTCTTATTTCTCTAAGTGAATCAATATTCATTGTGCTTACTGTTGTGCCTGCATCAAGATAAAAATTACTAAATTCCTCACGAACCTTAACTAATCTTTTATAAGTATCAAGTAGTTTTTCAAAGTTTCCAGGAGTACCTCTTATTTTGTCATGCTTTTCTCCAATATCATCCAATGAAAGTTTGACAGTAAGATGAACTTTTGTCGGTATTTTTGAAAGAATTCCTCTAACAACTTTCTCAACTTTTTCAGGAGATAAACAGTTTGTAGGGAAATGGATTACTTTTGGTTTTATATATTTGCATGCAAGCTCGCAAATATCTGGTAGGTCTTCTCTTAATGTAGGTTCTCCTCCACAAATATTCAAAAGAAATACGCTTTGCATTGTACTAAACACTTTCTCAATCTCACTAAGGTTAAGTTCATGTTTTTCTTTTTCTGGGTTTTTGTCATATAATTGCCATATATTACATGTGAGGCAATGCGATTGGCACTTATTGGTTACACTGAAGTTTAACATTAACGGATGCGGTGGCTTAATCAATCCTCTTCTGGCTAATTTATGTTTGATTAACCTTGGAAATATTTGTGCTGCATAGTTTAGTATCATCTTAATCTCTCATTATTTTCTTATAAAGCTCAACAGTATGATTAGCAACAGCGTTCCATTGATGATTTTTATCGGCAATTAACGCATTATCTGATAATCTTTTTTGCAGTTCATTATCTTTTAATAATCTTTTTATGTTATTACTAAGTTCATCAACATTACCTGGTTCAGAGAATATGACTTCTTTTTCGTCGTTCACAAACTGTTTTATTCCTCCTACTGGAGATACTATGGTCGGTTTGCCAAAAGCTAAACTGACTAATAGAGGTCCTGATATTGTTTGTTCACTGTTATAATATGGTAATACGACAATATCCGCAAGGTCAAAAAACTTGTGTACTTCTTTGTCGTTAATATAATTTGGAAATATCTGGACATGGTCTTTAAGATTATTTTTTTTGATTATATCCTCATATTCTGACCAGTCTTGCCAAAGTTCACCTGCAACAATCAACTTAATCTTAGGATTATCTTTTATCACTTCAGATAATGCTTTTAACAAATATTTTAATCCTTTATACTCTCTTATATAACCAAAGAAAAGGATGACTTTCTCATCTTTGATGTCAAACTCTTTTCTTAATTCTTCTTTTGATTCATTTTTCCATTTAGTGAAATAACCAAACGTACCATGCGGAACAACATGAACTTGATTCTCATGAATTTTATAATCAGTGATAAGTCTAACTTTATTCTGGTCAGCATGAACAATAAAATGATCTATCTTGGAAAAGACCATCTTTGTGAACATAGAATCAATAAAAGTGGTTTCGTGCGATTCAATATTGTGACATGTTAATACTATTTTCTTTTTTGAGAATAATTTATTTAGTATCAGTATAGTATATTGAAGCGGAGTAAGTAAAGGTGATACCCAGTGCATGTGTATTATATCAGACTTCTTCATCCTTAGATATGCTTTAATCCATGTAAGTGGATTATACCATGTAACAAAATTATCACTTATTGACTTGAAATTAATTCCTGATCTGTTCTCTTTAGGCAACTTACCTTTATACAATAAAGGTGGATACAGGCTTTTAAAACCAACCAGATTAAAATCTACCATACCTTCCATGGAATTGCACAATAACACACTGTACTGGACAATACCTCCCTGATACGGCGGATTATGAACTAACATTGAAACTTTCATTTTTTTAGTATGTTAAACAAAATCTTTCCTTTTATTACGCTTTTTGCTCCTTTTAATATTTTGATAGCATCTTTAATATCTCTTATACTAAAAATATTTTTTATTATGTAGCTTGGCCTGAAAAAGAACCGTGCATGGCTTTTATTTACTATTTTTGTTAGTTCTTCTCGAGGAACCAATGTCTTAAGTATAGGTCCTTGGGTCATATCAAACATCTCTATTTTGTTTAATACTTCATCATGAAACCATTTGTTCTTGATTGCTTCATCATACATCCGTGAGCCTGGATGTGGGAACACTAATGAAAACTGGGCAGTGTCTGCGTCAGTATCTATTGCTAGTTTAATGGTCTTTTCCATCTCAGCTCTATTTTCCCAAGGAAATCCTATCATGAAATTGATATGAGCAATGATGCCAGCTTTCTTTGTAAGTCTAATTGCGTTTCTTGTCTGCTCAATTGTTGTTCCCTTTTTAGTTCTCTTCAATGTTTCTTGACTGGCAGACTCCCCTCCATAACAGATTAATTTGCAACCAGATTTCTTCATCCACTTAAGCATCTCTTTAGTTACTCGATCAACCCTTGCACTACATGACCATGTAATTTTTATTCCTCTTTCAATAATAGCTTTTGAGATATCAATCGCTCTTTGTTCGGTTACGTTAAATGTAGCATCATCAAAAAATACCTCTTTAATTCCATACTTCTTAATCAACCATTCAAGCTCATCGCATACTTTTTCTGGCTTTCTCATGCGTAATTTATGATCATAATATACATGAGGCCATAGACAATATGAACACTGATGAGGACAACCTCTTGCAGTCATTACAAAAGTGAATGGTGTGTACTTTGCATGTCCTTCAATGTACCATTGATGTGGAATAAGATTTCTGTCCGGAAAAGGAAGTTCATCCAAATCTTCAATCAAAGGTGCAGTTTGATTATTAATTATTTCTTCTCCTTTTCTGTAGCATATTCCTTTAACATCTTTTAAAGATTTATTATCTCGTATTGAATTTATGACGTTTAATGTTGTATAATCTTGTTCTCCTTTGACTATCACATCAATCTTGCTTTTTTCCATTGACCCAACCGGATCATAAGTTACATGTGAGCCTGTTACAATGACTTTAATTTTAGAGAATCGATCTTTAATCATATCAACAAACTTGACATCATAATTGAAAGTAGGAGTTGCTGTTTCAATAAATATTATATAGGGATTAATCTTTTCAATCTCGTTAAGAGTTTTTTTATAACTAAAATCCTGATAAACACTATCCATGTATTTAACATCATATCCTTTATTTTGTAATATGGTTGCAGTGTAACATAGAAGGATTGGGTATCTATTGCTTTTATCTCCGCGTTTCCTTGGCCACCTATTTTGACTTCTAAGTCCAAATCCTGGTCCTGGCCATGGTGGGTGTATAAATAAGACTTTCATTTTACTGATTTTACAATTATATGATGTCCTCTCATTTTTTTTAAAAAAATATCAAGCTTTGCAAATAAAAGTATGAATGGAAATACAATTTTATAAATCTTGAACATAGTACTCTCATTGATTATATCCTGCCCTTCACCAGATTTCCAGTTCTTGTTAGTGAATGCCCTTGGCATGCATGTGATTACCCAAGCAATCTCTCCAAATAATTGATCATAGTATTCTGCATAAACTGGTTTTAATCCATGCTTTGTTAGTATACCATACAATTCTTTTTTAGTATAGCCTGCTCTTTTATGTCCAAAGTCTCTGTCAATATGTATTCCTGCACCTAATCTTCTAAACCAATCAACCGAGATTGTAGGATTTGTGCAAGGTGTTGTTACAGCAAGAACACCTCCTTTCTTAAGCACCCTTTGACATTCTCTTACAAAAGCGTTATCATCTTCCACATGTTCAATTAACTCTGTTGCAAGGATAGCATCAAAATAATTGTCTTCAAAAGGAAGTTTTGTTGCATCCCCTACTTTAAACTCCAGATTTTTGATAGCGCTATATCTATTTCTTACAGCTCTTATATTTGTCTCAGAATAATCCATGCCATATGCTTTCTTGGCAACCTTTGCCATTTCTGCACTGAATATCCCTGCACCACATCCGATGTCAAGCACAGTCTGCTCTTTATTGATATTTAGCGCTCTCATTAATATAGGAAGCTTTAATTTCTTTCTTAGGCTATACTTATTAGCTATTGGGGACTCTAAACAATCATCTACCATAAATCATCACTTATTAGTGTGCTCAGAATAAAATATAACATTTAAAGCTTTCTAATTTTATTATACCTATTCTGAGATAAAACAAAAGCTTTAATTAATGTTAATTTATCCAAAATCAACAAAGGCTTTATAAACAATAATATTAATTAAAATCCATATAAAAAATGTTCCAAGCAAAAGTATTATCGTCTGTACTGAAAGCATATTTTCTTAAGAAAGATAGTCCATGTATTGCTAACTGGATTATCACTAGTCAATGTAATTGTAAATGTCCCTTTTGCGAGATGGGTATTCAAGATACATACAAACCTAAAGAAGAATTGTCTACTAAAAGATGTTTCGAGATCATTAAAGAACTAAAAAAAGCAGGTATAAAAATTCTGACTTTAAGTGGGGGAGAAGTTTTTATGAGAGCGGACCTCTTTGATATTCTTAAAGAACTAAAACGAAATGGTATTAGGACAGGTCTTGTTTCAAATGGTCTTTTGCTAAATTCACTATCCTCTGAGAAGATAGCTAAATTAAATAAATATCTTGATAGTTTAGTGATTTCACTTGATTCTTCTATTGCCAAAGAACATAATACTTTTCGAAGAACCCCTCAGTTGTTTGAATTAATTATGAAAGGAATTGATAAGTTACAAAATCACGGATATCATAATATTACATTTGAATCATTAGTTATGGGTAAAAACTACCATAGAATCCCTGATTTAATTAGAATTACAAAAGAGAAAAAAGTAAAGAAGATAATGTTTAGGCCCATAAATATTATTAGTAATTTTCCAACTCTTTCACCTGTCAATAATAAAGATGAATTTGCAGATTATGATGTTGATGCAATTATCAAGTCAATTGATGAGGGCTTAAGAACCGCAAAAAAACTGAATGTTGATACTGATCTTTTCTTTAATAAGAAATGGATCACTGAATATTTCAGAAATCTAAAAGAAAAAGAAGGATTCTTCCATGATCGAGTTATGAAAAACTATTTTTGTTTCATACCTTTTAATTATATTCTGATAAACTATAACGGTGATTTACTTCCTTGTTTATTACTTGGTGGAAAAGGAAATATCAAAAACAGTCCGATTAAAACTGAAAGGAAAAAATCAGATCATATCAGAAGAGATCTTTCTAAAAGAAAATTTTTTGATGTCTGCAATTGCTGCTTTGACCAAGCAAACAATAATGTGCGGTTTTCTGCCATATGCAATCCTTTTATTAATATATCCTTAATAAAAGATCTTATGAAAGATGTAAAATCAGTTAATAAGAGGTTTACAAGAAAATGAGAATACTTTTAGTAAATCCTGAAACTGAAAGTGCGAAAAAAGGTTATTCAAGTGCAATCTTTCCTCCTCTTGGAATTCTTTACATGGCATCAATTTTGCGTGAAGCAAAACATGATGTAAAAGTTATAGATTACTTTGTGTTATCTGTCAAAGAAGATTATAATTATGATTCACTTAAGAAAGATATACTTGAATTTAAGCCAGATATTATAGGTACTTCCTGTTTTAGTTCTAACATCAAATACGCAGAAAATATACTTGATATCTCAAAAGAAGTATCACCTAAAACAATAACTATTATTGGTGGTCCGCATATAACTGCTGTTCCTAATTATCTTATAAATATTAAGTCTGCTGATTACGGTATCTACGGTGAGGCAGAATATTCTCTCCTTGAATTTGCAGATAAATTAGCTAGCAAAGAAAGTATCAATGAAATTTATGGTATTATCTATCGTGATGGAGACATTATTAACTTTAAAAAAAGAGAATTCATTAAAGATTTAGATGCACTTCCATTACCTGCCCGCGATCTTGTACCTATGGAATTGTATCAACCATCTGCTGCTGCTTATAAACAATTACCTGCTACAACATTAATTACTTCAAGGGGATGCCCATACCAGTGCGTATTTTGCCATAAGCCAATCTTTGGAAATCAATTCAGGCCGCATTCTGCAGAATATGTTACTAATGAAATGGAAGTCTTACATAGAGAGTTTGGAGTAAATGACTTTAGAATTTATGATGACACTTTTACTTTAAACAGAGATCGAGTTATTGAGATATGTAATATATTAATTAAAAAGAATATGGATATCAACTGGAACTGTGCAACAAGAGTGGATCATGTAGATTATGAACTTCTAAAAATAATGAAACAAGCTGGTTGTTACAATGTTTCGTTTGGTGTAGAGTCTGGAACTGAGCGTGTGCTTAAATTAATTAAGAAAGGAGTCAATAAAGATCAAATAAAGAATGCATTCAAATGGACTCGTAAACTTGAAATTGAAAGTGTTGCTTTCTTCATTATTGGTCTGCCTACTCAAACAAAAGAAGAAGTACTTGAGACAATAAAGTTTGCTAAAGAGCTTAACCCTTCATTTGTTCAGTTTACTTTAGTTAGTCCTCATCCAGACACAGAACTATACGAACTATGCAAGAAACACGGTAAAACAAATATTGGTGACTGGTCAAACCTAAACACTTATTCTAATATAGATACAGATCTTCCTTTTGTTCCTTATACTATCCCTGAGAAAGAACTTAAGAAACTTTACAGAAAAGCCTATATTTCTTTTTATTTTAGACCAAGATATCTTTATTCTAAGTTATTAAATCTCTTTAAATCTGATAAACCTATAAGTAAACTAAAAAGAGGAATTTCAACTATCTTTAGTAGAGTCTAATTTATTTCTTCTTTACAAAATATAAAGAAATCAGTCCAACAATAACTTCAGGTATAAATATAATTACTCTTGACATTAATGATACAGTTGCTGCGTCTGCTGGTCCATATCCTATTAGCATCAGTAGACCAACTATACTTATATCTCTTGTTCCAATACCAGCTGGAGCAAATGATAATAGAGAAAGAAAATAAGCAGAATAGAATATTATAATTGCTCTAAACAAATCAAGATTTGTAAAACCAAATGATTGGTTTATCAAATAGAATGTTGTGCCATGCAAAAACGCAGTAATAAAAGTAATAATTAGTGCATAAATATAATGTAGTGAATAAGTCAATGAAGAAAAATTATTAATCAGTTTTCTTAGTTTATTTAGTTTAAGTCTTAATAAGTTAGGTATTATTAGGACTAATTTTGGCTTAACAGTTCCAATTATTAATAATAGCATAATCAAATAAACTAAAACTGTAAATTTTACATCCAATGATATATATAATAAGACTAAGATTACAGAAGATAATGCACCAATAAATATTTCAGTATAGAATTCTCCAAATATTGATGTAATCTTCCCTTTAAGCTTTTCTTTCTTTAGAAAACTAAGTCGCATAAGGTAATTGATTCCTTTTGGAGGTATATATTTATAAATTCCTGATGCATTATAAACTAAGAATGTTCTTTTTATTTTTACCGTCTTATTAAACTTTCTAAGTAAAGCATTCCATTTAAGTGGAGCAAGATATAAAATTATAAACTGAAAAATAAATGCAATTATAATTAAGTTCAAATTTGTTGTCTTCAGATTCTCAAATAATACTGAACCATATCTTTGTGAATATATTACTAAAGCAATAAATAATGCGAAGTTGATGAAATATATTGCATATCTTCTTATCTTTGAGCTTATCATGGCATTACCTTATATATCTTCAGATGGTAAGGACTTAATCTCTCATAAACTAATTCTGTATTGTAATATTTAATTATGTGATCTTCACCTTGAGCTCCACTAATCTTTCTTCCTTTTTCAAGTGGATCATTTGATTCTCTGTTATCAATGAATACTAAATAACTATTTAGTTTATCAGAATAATGTGGTATAAATTGAAGTCTACTATTTGGGTCATTTCTGTCTAAGAAAGGGTATATCTTGATTGCTTTTCTATCACCAAATAATCCATTAACATACATAAGAACATAAGTGTTACCAAATATTAATGAACCTTCCTCAGTATTCTCATAAATATCTTTCATAATATTATATGATTCTGATGTGTAATTGTAATGTGTTGCAGACATCACACTCACTGCTAATATCATGAATATTATTAAGATTGAAAAGCCAACCTTGTACACTCTACCAAATATATTCTCTAATTTTGTTAAAAAGTGACTGTATGTTATTATCATAAAAGGAATTAATATGAAGAAATATCTAGGACCAATTACAATGTTTTTTATGAAGTCATAATGAAATATTTGTGCATTTATTATCAAATAAAAACCTAATGTCATTATCAGACTAAGTAATATTTCTAGACTCGCTTTTCCTCTATAAATGAATGGGCTGAAGAACATAAATGGATAGATTATCATAAATGGTAAAGCAAATTTCCATATAAGTGAAAGTCTATCATATAAGTTTGTTCCTAAACTACCTGTGAATTGTTTTGCTGGATAACCAATCAGTGAAGAACCGTATAGGTAATAATTATATGATATTAACAAGATAATTGGAATCAAAAAACCTATAGTTAACTTAAACGCTTTTTTCCAATCTTTTAGGAAAGTAGCAATAAAAAATCCTCCAAAAACAACCCCATTTGTATATCTTATCCAACAAGCTAACCCAAAGAATAAACCGGCTAAAATTATATTTCGTGTTTCTGAATTTTTGATATAAAAATAGAATCCAATGAGGATTAATGTAATTGAGCCAAGTTCGCTCATGATCGTCCTACTGAAAAAGACAATGCCTGGAAAGAATAGATAAAGTAATGCAAAATAAGTTTTATAGTTAAATATTCTTAGAATCCTTGCCATTAAAAAGAAATTAAACAGATGAAGTAATAATCCTGACATAAAAATAAGCTTCCAGCCAACCATAGCAAAAGGAAGTAGTATTATTGATGTACCTGGTAAGTATTGCGGATAAAATATCTCATAATTAGTTGCGAATTTATGTGATAATAGAGGGTCTGTTACTTTAGGGGAAATCCCTTCACTCAATAAATAAGTGGTATGTAAATATTCTCCTTCATCCCCATAAGTAAGATATTGAGGATAGTAGTGTATAAAGATTAGTATAAACAATAATGTTGGTATAATTATATGCAATGAATTTACAATCTTTTTCATAGTCTTTTGAATATTTAGAACCTTTTTAAAGATTATGGGATTTTATTTTCGTTGCATATCAGCTAAGAACCCAAAAAGTATAATCTGTATCCCCATACTTAATAATATGAACATAAGAAATAATAATCCTAAATGTCCATGAATGCCTCCTTTAAAAAAATGAAGGTATGTAAAATAAAGCCCAATTAGAAAACCAACTGAAAAGAATCCCATGCCAATCTTTCCAAAGAATTTAATTGGATCATAATCTCGGTATATTCTAAGAATATTAATCCATGCTTTTATTGCATAATCAAGTGGGTTCTTAAAAAGTCTGCTTTCTCTTGTCTTCCTTGCAAGTATGGGCACTTCTGCAATCTTAAACTTTTGCTTTGCTGCTCTTATAATTTGCTCTTGAGTATAAGTGAAAGAATTGATGAAATCTATTCCTTCTGCAACATCCTTTGTAAAAGCCCTAAATCCAGTAGTTGTATCAGTCAATCTTGTTCTTGTAAGTTTGCTTAAGACTTTTGAGAAAGCAATATTTCCTGCTCTTTTAAGGAAAGGCATTGATTCAATTCTACCCGCAAATCTTGAGCCAAGCACAAGATCATAACCCTTTTCAACTTTATTGATAAGCCTTGGGATACCGCTTGGATGATATTGCCCGTCAGCATCAGTATGGACTATTATATCTGCTTTTAATTTAAGGCATTGTTGAATTTCTGTTTTAAATGCCTCAGCCAAACCCTTGTTTCGTGGATGAGAATGAACTATTGCTCCGCTCTTCTTAGCAACTTTAATTGTCCTGTCTTTACTGCCATCATTAACAACAAGAATTTTGTATTTATAGTTAGTACTATTCATCACTTCTTTTATTTCATCAATCACTCTTCCGATTGTTCTTTCTTCATTAAACGCAGGTATAGTTATTACTATATTCATGTTGTTTTAGTGAATAAATTATCTATTTTAAATCTTTTTGTTTGTGGTAATTGTAGAACTAGCTTCCTATGTAGAACCTTCTTTTGCTGTAGATGAGCATTGATTTTTTTAAACGTGTCGGGAATATTCCAGATTCCTGAGCATGCTCAAGAACCATTGGTTCTTGACATATTTAAAAACTAAGAATTAACAATGCTCATTTCTTCTCTGAAGACCTAAAATGTATCTTGCCATCAAAAGAAATTTCTAAAGAGCTAAGTTATTTAGTACTTTCTACTCTTTTCCATGTGTCATCAAAGGATTCTTTCTTTACCCTCAGATCCCAGAACACTCTACCCCAAAGATATAATCTCGCGAATAATAATAATATAGTATATTTGAACTCTTTAACATTCCCTGGATACGCTAATGCTCTATACCAACCAAATACGATCTCACGCCAAAAACTCCTCATTTTAGGTCCATCTCCAAAATATTGTTCTATCTGTCTATATCCTCCTGTTGACCTTTTCTTTTGAAGAACCCAATCATTGAAATTTGTTGGATATTTGACATAAACTAAAGCATTTGGAGCATATTTTATCTTATAATCTTGATTCCATATCATATGACTTATGACTGCGTCATCAGCAAGAGCATCTTCTGGTATTTTGTCAATCACTTTACGAATAGCAAAAAGATAGCCTGAACATACTATAAATTTATTTTTATTGTCTCTTTCAAGTCTTACAGAATGTGCTCCTGCATCAGTCAATAGCTTTGACCAATAACCAAGCATTGTGTCTGAATCATTTAGCGATATAGGCCTACCAGTTACAGCACCTACTCTTTTATCTTCAAATGGTTTTAACAATTCTTTAATAGAATCTTCTCCAGAATAAACATCACCATCAGTTAGAACCAATATATCTCCTTTTGCATGTTTGAATGCAATATTCAGTGCAACCGGTTTTCCTTTACCAGGATCCTGCACATGTTTTACATTACTGTTCTTTTTTGAGATTTCGTTAACTACTTTCTTTGTTTCTTCATCAGGACAAACAACAAGAATTTCAAATTCTCCTTCTATTTTTTGCTTTACAAAAGACTCGATTGCAAGTTCAATTGTCTTTGGCTCTTTGTAAGCAGTAATTATTATTGATAACATTGGATTTAATTATCTCTGTTCATTATATAAACTTTACTTCTTAGAGAACTCGATTGTTTTTATATTTACTAGCTGACAATAATTGTATATTAATTTATTTGTAGTTCTTAACAATATTCTAGATATCCCTTTCACTTGCCATTCTTCTTCTCCATATAACTTACAACTCATGTACTTAATCACTTCTTTATCTTTCACTTTTCTTTGTTTCTGAATAATATGTCTTTTATTTAATATCTTAAACAAATTAAACAAACACCACAAATAAGCTTTTGCCCTTGGCAATAACCCTTTGAGATCGTAAATATTATGAATTAGCAAGCCAGTAAAGAATAAAGGAAGTATCTTGACTAGATTACTAAAACTATAAAACAAAAACATATTCATTATTCTGTTTTTTTCTCCTAAATATTTAAGAAAAATCCCCATGTCCTTACTTGTTCCTTGTCCTATATGATTCAATTTTGACGTGTCGGCAATTTTCACATTATATCCTTTTAGTCTTAATAACCAACTAAGATAAAGGTCCTCAAAATAAGCAAAGTAATCTTTATCAAAGGGTTTATCCAATAACTCTCTTTTATATATTAATGAGCATCCACTTGCAAAAAAGATATCATTCTTATGCAATGCAAAGTCTTTAGGAAGTTTTATGTTATATCCTAATAAAGTAATTGTCTTATAAAATTTCAAATCTGATTCTGAATAGGCTCCTTTTGATACAGCAACACCTATTGACTTGTCTTTTTCAATACTAGTCACAAGTTCTTTTAGCCAATCTTTTTCAACAATAGTATCATTATTTAGAAGAATTATATAATCTCCTTTAGCTTCTCTTACACCTACATTGTTTCCTTCAGCAAAACCCAGATTCTCTTTATTAATAACTATTCTTGTTTTTGGAAAGTTACGTTTTAAAAATTCAATAGAATCATCTTTGCTTGCATTATCAACAAATATAATTTCAAAATCTTTATAGCTTTGTTTGTATATGCTTGATAAGCAATCATTCAAGAATCTTTTTCCATTGTAATTCAATACAATAATTGAGGCCTTTACCATATAGAAAATTTATTGGAATTTGTTTAAATAGTTTGTTGTTTATTTATTAAAAGAGAAATAATTATAAATAACAATAAAATCTTTTTTAAGGATGTTATCTAACAAAAAAATAGCTCTTTTTATTCCTGCTTATGAGCATACAAAAACACTTCCTTCTGTTCTTGATAGAATTCCTAAAAACATTCTTGATATTGTTGAAGAGATAATTATAATAGATGATGCTAGTACAGATAATACTTATCTTCTTGCTAAAGGCTATAAATTAGATAGAGGAATGGATAAAATTAATGTTTATAAGAATACTAAGAACAAAGGTTACGGGGGAAATCAGAAGAGAGCTTATAGGTACGCAATAGATAAAGGATATGATATAATTGCAATGCTCCATGGGGATGGACAGTATGGACCTGAACAATTACCTGATCTTCTTAAAGTCTTTGAAGAAGATGAGAATGTTGGTATGGTATTTGGTTCAAGGATGATTGGAAATCCATTAAAGGGTGGAATGCCTTTCTATAAATATATTGGAAACAAGTTCTTAACAATGGTTGAAAACTTTATTTTGGGAACTAACTTAACAGAGTTTCATTCTGGTTATAGAATTTACAATTGCCATGCCTTAAAACAAGTTCCTTTTGAATTGTGTTCAAATGATTTTCATTTTGATACAGATATAATTGTACAGTTTGTTAAAAATAAACTTAAAATTTCTGAAGTACCTATCCCTACTTATTATGGTGATGAGATTTCTAATGTGAAAGTTTTCAAGTATGGGTTTGATGTGCTCAAATCAGTTATGTTATATCGCTTGCATAAATCTGGTCTTATAAAAATAAAAAAGTTTGATGTTTAAATGACTAAATATGAATTCAAGCCTGACAAATTTAGTAGCCATTCAAAAATAATTAATTTAGTTAAGCCTCATTCAATTGTTCTTGACGTTGGTTGTGCGCAGGGATTTCTTGGTAAAGAATTAATTAAGAAAGGATGTATAGTTTACGGTATTGATTCTAATGAATCATCTGTAAAAGAAGCTCTTAATTTTTATAAGAAAGTATGGTTGAAAGATGTAAATGACGTAGACTTAGAACTTTCTGGACATCATTTTGATTATATTATATTTGGAGATATTTTGGAACATGTTCCTGATCCAGAGAATGTTTTGCATTCATTTAAGAAATTACTAAAACCTGGAGGGAAGATAATTGTGTCTACTGGAAATATCGCTAATATTTACATTCGATTAAGTCTTCTTTTAGGTTTCTTTAATTATACTAAAAGAGGAATACTTGATAAGACACACCTTCATCTATTTACTTTAAAATCTCTTAAAGAATTATTATCCAAAAATGGATTCACTATCCAAAAAATTAATACAACACCAATACCTTTTCCATTAATGTTTCCTAAATTAGTTGATAGCTTTGTTTTAAAGACCATCTACTATTTATATCATCTTTTGACCAAAATTTGGGCAAGACTTTTTGCATTCCAATTTGTTATTTTAGCAAAGAAATAAAGCAAATTTAGGTTATTTGCTTTTTAGTAACTTAAACAAAATATTTTTAATATACTTTGAAACATAGTTTTTAATACAAAAATATAAAATGATCTCTATACTAAAGAAGATTCCATTGAAAACTAGAATTAAACTAATTTTGGCATTATGTCTAATATTCTTTTGTTTATTTATATTATTTCTCAGCAAAGGTATAATCTTAAGATCAGCAAACAACTTTATAGATAACTTAGAGGAGAGTACAGGTATTCGTCTAGGAAAAGAGATTTATGATATTGAATCATCTATTAATATATTTAGGGATAAAAGAGATCTTTGGTCAGGTGACCTCCCTATATTCCAGATGAAATTATCTCCTAATGATATAGCTCATTTTGATAATTTGTCAAAACAATCTATACTAAGAGGATATCTTGATAAAGATGAAAACGTTTGGCGAAAAATCCAATTGAAGTACAATGGTAAAATATTTGATGCTAAGATCAAGATTCATGGGGATAGCCAGGATCACTGGAAATTTGAGCTTAAGTCTTTCAATGTTAAATTAATGGATAATGATACAATAAATGGTCTTAAGAAGTTTGCTTTTATCATGATTGAAGAAAGACAAATTGAAGGTCGGCTTATCAAAGTTTTATCAAAAGATTTTGGTCAATTTGATATAATTGATGATTTTGTAGTCTTAAAAATTAACGGAGTACCTCAAGGTTTATATTATCTTCTGGAAAAACTTGATAAAGATTTCTTAGAACGTAATCAATGTTCAAGTTGTACTATTGTAAGGGTCCAGGATAGCAAGTTTGAAGACCACCCTATATTTCTTCCTTCTGGAGACTATAATACATATGGCCTTGATTATTATCCAATGACTCATGCAACTCCTTTAGATTTTGAGATAAGCCATAGTGTCCTTGAAAACAGCGATATAGATTTAAGAAAAGTAAATTATGAATTGTATAATCTATACGAGGCAGTTAAGTCTGATGATTCTGAAACTGTTCTTAATTATTTTGATATTGATCAAGTTGCTTCATTTGAAGCAATTAGAATGATTATGGGTACTCGTCATGTTAATGGTGACAACTTGAGAATGATATATAGTGGAACTAAATCCAAATTCTTTTTTATACCATGGGAAGTAACGATGGAATTACTTCGAATAAATAAAGGAGGATTTGAAAACTATCTTAATATGTATGATAACACTATTGATAATGAGATTAAGGAAAAGAAATTATTTACAATCCTTAATCGTAATGATCAGATAAGGCAGCTTAAATATCAGAAAGTGTACAATTATATTCAAGATGAAACTATATTCATTTCAAAAGTTGAAGAGATAATACAAGAGTTTCTTCCATTTATTAATTCACATAGGGGCAGTATATTTGGTACAGCTCCGCTTGAAAAACTGATATTAGGTTTTAAAGATATATTTTCTTATAATATTAAGAAGATAAAAGAAGTCCTTAATTATGCTACCATATATATTAACTTAATTCAAGAAAATAATAAAGTTATTATTGAGATTGTTCCTGATTCAGTTTCTCAATTAAAATTTGACTATATTGCACTCAACTTATTCCCTGGTGAATTTTATACAGGTGAGATTACTCTGCAATATGTCAAGCCTGATAAGACTATCTTTAGAAAGTCTATTAGGATTAATTCTTCAGATAACCCTTTAATCATAACTGAGCTTATCAAAGATATTCCTTTTATGACAGGACTTGATGAGAATATGGGTACTGATAGACGAATATATCATATTGAATTAAACTTCCTTAATGCTAATCTAATTAATATTGCATCTGTTGATTTAAGAGTAAGAAATGATATCACAGATAAATATCTATCTGATAAGAAAGTATATCTCGAAATAGCTGATGCAAATGACGAAGTTTATATCCCTAAACAAGCAAATGAATTAATAGACATATATCCTACTCTCAGATGGGACTTTCATCCTGGCGAGATAAGACTTCTGAAAGGAGATTATATCTTGTTTAATGATTTAATTATTCCTGAGAATTATTTATTTAAGATTGAAAAAGGAACCATTATTTCAGTTGATAAGGATAAATCAATTGTTTCTTACAGCCCTGTTAAGATAGAAGGGACCTCTGATGAACCTGTTATAATCAAAGCGCTTGATCCTCAAAGTCCCTTTGGTACTTTTGGTATTGTTGGTAGAAATGCTTCTCCTAAAACGATTATTAATGGTTTACATCTTTCAGGTGGCAGTGAGAAATTTATCAATGGTATTTATTTTTCCGGTGCTCTTTCAATACATCATATGGATGTAGAACTTACTAACTCATTGATTGAATCAAACCATGCTGATGATGGCCTAAATATAAAATATGGTAATATTCTTATTGATAATTCTGTTTTTAAAAATAACTTTGCAGATCAAGTTGATCTCGATTTCGTAGAAGGGATTATCAAAAATTCAAAATTTATTGAGGAATCATCAGGAGATGATAATGGAGACGGTCTTGACTTTAGTGGCTCATTTATTATAATAAATAATAATACTTTTATAGGATTCCAGGATAAAGGAATAAGTATCGGCGAAAAAACAAAAGTGGTCCTTTATGGTAATCAGGTTATTAATAATAATATTGGTGTGGCAGTAAAAGATTCATCACACGCATATTTCCTATCTAATCTATTCAAAGATAATCAGGTGGCAATATCTGCTTATCAAAAGAAGATAATTTATTCAACTGGTGGGTATTATTATCTTTTTGACAATACTTTCGAGTCAAACCTTGACTTATTTGAATCAGACGCACTCTCAAAAGGTTTTAAACTTAAATTAAACGATAAGAAATATGGCACATTTAAGAAGATAATTGCAGATGAAAATATAGAATCTCTAAGAAACATTTTAGAAAATGATGCAAACAATAACAGTTCAAAGGAATGAATTGAAATTTTATATCAATTATATTGATTATAAGGTTTTTCATACTATTCTACAGAATCATTTGGAACAGGATACAAATGCAGTTAAAACCAATGGATATATTCGAAGCCTTTATTTTGATACTGATGATGATAGAGATTATAATGAGAAACAAGCAGGTGTGCTCAACAGGAAGAAATATAGGTTAAGAATATATGACATGAATACAAAGAAAGTCAAGTTTGAGATAAAGAATAAATTCAATAACCAGATACTCAAAGAAACAGCCGTAATCACCAGAGAAGACGCAATAAAGATCCAAAACCTTGATTATGAGGTATTGCTTAAATATAATAATCCTACTCTTAATAAGATCTATTGTGCTTTCAAAAAATTTGATTATCGCCCGACTGTTATTGTTGAATATACCAGGGAAGCATTTGGTATACCTTTTAACAATATCCGTATAACTTTTGATAAGAATCTCAAGACCTGTACAAATAATCTTGACTTATTCTCAGAAGATGAAATCATGAAACCATTATTACCACAGGGTGTTCTTATTCTTGAAGTGAAATATAATAATTACATGCCTGATTGGATAAAGAAACTTATCCAGATACCACGGTTTGAAAAAAGTGCTATAAGCAAATATTGTATTGGTCGAATTGAGAATTACATCTAATTACATAACATTTAAAAACCAAGACAAACTTCAAAAACAAAATGGAACTCTCCAAATTTTCAGATATATTCGGATTAGAAAATTCTAATCTTGGAGGTAATATAACTACTCCTGGGATTCTAGCCGGACTTATGTTATCACTCATTTTAGCATTATTCATTTACTATATTTATAAGATAACTTATTCCGGAGTTCTATATTCCCGAAGCTTCAATATTACTTTAGTATTTACTTCAATGGTTGTAACGATAATTATGATGGCAATTAGTGGGAATCTTGCATTATCACTTGGTTTAATTGGTGCGCTTTCGATCATTCGATTCAGAACAGCGATTAAAGACCCTAAGGATGTAACTTTCTTGTTCTGGGCTATATCAGTCGGTTTGATTAATGGTGTTCATCTATACAGACTATCCATTGTTTCTACTTTATTTATTGGGGTTGTACTGGTGCTTTTTTCAAGAAGAATCAGGATTAATCATCCTTATCTGATATCACTTAGATTCACAAAGATTGATGAAGAAAAGGTTGAACGAGTCTGTAAAAGATTATGTAATAAATATTATGTTAGAAATAGAACTTTCGGTGATGGCGAAGGTGATTTCTCAATTGAAGTTATAGTACCTAAGAAACATCAAAGCAATCTTCTTAAAGAATTAAAAGAGATTATAGGTGTCAAGAAAGTAATGATGTTTTCTCATATAGGAGAATTAAGTGAATAAACTCATTTCATCCTAAATTAACAACCTCAAATTCATCAGGAATTCTTCCTTGAATATCTTTAAAGTAGCACTCTGCATTGTTATCAATGCCTCCTTTATTAAATGTGCAGAATAATGCTCCAAAGTCAGCGTTTTGATCTTTTGTGTAGACTGAAGCAAACCAATTATTTGCTGCAAGTCCGTTTTCTTGTTTATTAATGCCTTTGCCACCTAATGCTGAAACAACTGCAAAAGTATTACCTTTTTTGATTATTAATTTGTTAGATGTAGATGCAACACTTTGAGTCTTAAAATCATCAATAAGATATGTCCTTACGTAAGAACGCTCATGTGCTGTAATTATTATCGCTCCTGCCTTCCTGCATTCTTCATAATGCTCAATATCATTTACATCATTTGCTTTTCCTACCTGCATTAATCTTTGTGGCTTATGCCATGAACATATCTTCCAGAGGTTTTCTGAGCTAGTAAGTTGATCTTTAATATACTTAATTTCATCATTAATTGGAGATAATTCTATTATCAAATGATTCCAAAGACATTTAGCAAACCTTTTTGAAGCTTTATTTGAATAATACCATCCATCATCATCTCCTAGTCCTGCATGTGATAGAATGAAGAATAGGCCTTTGTAGGAGCAGGCTGAGGATATACCATAATTTCCAACACATTTTGCTCCATCAATTCTTTTTAACCGTGATTTCAATATATTTTGTAATTCTGACCAACTGCATATATCATGATTACCAATTGAAGCAAAGTAAGGGAAGTTTCTTCCAAGTATTTCATTAATCTGTTTTTCCCATTCTTCAGCTGAGGATTCATAAACAATATCTCCACTGTGTATTACCATATCAGTGCCCTCATCTTTTATTAACCTTAATACGGCCTTAGAATTATCATTATAACTTTGGTCTCCAATAAAAGCGACCTTAAAATTAATTGGCATCTCTTGAATATTATCTCCTATATATTGATTATTAGAACAACTTTGTAATATCATTGAGATTATTACAATCATAAATATTATCAAATATTCCTTTAAAAACATATCTTTGAAAAAAGGTTTAACTTTTATATAAACTTTATTATATATTTATTAATAGATTTTATATTGATTATTACATAACTTTTTTATGGAAAAGACCATTTACATATCAATCTATTATAGCAACAAAAATGAAGATTAGAGACTTATTAACTCCTAAATACCTTATTTTCATAATTATATTTATTGCATTATTTGTGCGATTATATAATATTGAATCTCAAAGTCTCTGGGTTGATGAAACAATTACTTATGATGTTGTATCAGATAATCCTATTTCAATTTTAGAAAAGACAGCAGCTACTAAAGGGTGGCCACCTTTTTTTTATTTCTTTGTATATGGCTCAATTGAATTGCTTGGAAAAAGTGAATTTAGCATGAGACTCCCTTCCTTGATTTTTGGAGTGTTATCAATATTTTTTATATATAAATTGGGGGTCTTATTATTCAACAAAAGAATTGGATTAATTGCTGCATTCCTGATGACAATAAACCCATTTCATATATTCCATTCGCAGAATTCTAGACCTTATGCATTACTTACATTATTATCAATCCTATCAATTTATCTTTTGATATTATCGTTACGCAATAATAAATTATCTTGCTGGGTAATGTATTCAGTTGTTACAGTATTAACTATCTATACTGTTTATTTTTCGTTCTTTTTCATCCTTTTTGAGAATTTATACATCTTTTATTTTATACTTATTAAAAAAAGATGGTTTATTATTAAAGGATGGATATTGAGTCAAATTTTAGTCCTATTACTCTATATTCCTTGGCTTTTTATTTTTATCAACGCAGTTATTACTCCTGGCTTTAATACTGGTTGGATTGGTAAACCTGATCTGTTTATTTTGATAAGATATTTGATTAGATTAATTGGTTATCTTCCAACAAATGTTACTAGTTCATTAAAACAAGCAAATTTATCTTTTCCCTTAACTGATTATATTTGGATACTTATACTTTTAGTTCAGATTATAATATTTCTTTTTGCAATAATTAAACTAATTCCTTTAATCAATTATAAAAACTCAAAGATTGTTTTGTTAATAACTGGGTTTATTATTCCACTGACTCTTATTTTTGGGATATCTTTCCTTGGTCAACATTCTATTTTTAACCTGAGATACATGATATTTATTTCCCCTCCTTTGTTAATTTTATTTGCGATTGGAATCTCAAGAAT
>Ga0187833_10001564_pt1 | contig 25963 bp, 24 predicted proteins | sample ETNtaG_37_FD_167968 | JGI IMG/M metagenome (GOLD analysis project Ga0187833, IMG submission 167968) | Marine microbial and viral communities from oxygen minimum zone, Eastern Pacific Ocean - ETNP2014_SV_400_PacBio MetaG (Illumina Assembly) | ecosystem: Environmental > Aquatic > Marine > Hypoxic...
ACTTTGTTTTTTGACATTATTGATAACGCACGTGCAGCCAACATATCTTTATGAACTGTAATAGGATTTTTTGTCATAATTTTTTTCACTAGATGATTGCTAATATCGGTTAATTTTTGTGTAGTTCTTCTTAGTTGGCCGTCTGTGATTATGCCAGTAGTAGAACCTTTCGAGTTTTTTACTATTAATATTCCTAATTTTTTTTGTGACATCGTTTTTAAAGCAATTTTAATTTTAGTATTTTCACTTATAAAAGGTATGTTCTTATTACCAGCAATCATTAAATCTTCTACAGTTTTTAATTTGCTTCCCAAACTTCCACTTGGATGAAATCTTTTAAAATCTAGTTTATCAAATTTTCTAAACTTCATAGTTGCTATAGCCAATGCATCACCAATGCTTAATTGAATGATGGTAGATGAAGTAGGCACTATATTTCCTGGTCCAGCTTCTGGAACATTAGGTATTAATAATTTTATGTCAGAAGATTTATATAAAAGAGAATTTTTTTTTGATACAATCCCTATCAAAACGATTCTTTTATTTCTATTTGCGTATTGAATTATATTTTTTAGTTCTGCTGTTTCTCCACTAAAACTAATAAGAATCAAAACATCATTGGAACTTATTTGACCTAAATCACCATGAGAGCATGCGCTAGCATCAACAAAAAAAGATGGAATACCAACTGAGGCAAATGTTGAGGAAATTTTTTTACCAATAATACCTGATTTACCTACTCCAGATATTATAATTTTACCATTTTTACAATTTATTATGGCTTCGACAGCTTTATTAAATGATTTATTAATATTTGATTTGAGTTTTTTTAAAGATTTAATTTCAGTTTCAATAACATCTTTTGCTATTGCTTTAAAATTTATTTTTTTCATTAATGTGACCAAATATCTTCTTTAAATGATGCAAGGTCAAGATCGACTCTTGTTTGTATAAATTTTATTGTATCTTTATAAAGTTTCATTCTATTTTCTCTGATTAATATTTTATCTAAAGCATCATTAATTTTATTTAAATAAATTACATCATTTGCACAATATTTTAATTGAGCTTGACTAAGCTCTCCTCCAAAGTCAGATGCCTGATGTTGTTTACTAACATCTATTCCCATAAATTCTTTTATCAAGTCTTTTAGACTGTGACGATCTGTGTAAGTTCTTGAAAGTTTAGATTTTATTTTTGTGCAATCTATATTTTGAACATTAATTTTTAAATAGTGAGAAATAAAAGTTAGATCAGTTCTAGCAAAATGGAATATTTTTTTAACTTTTCCATCTTCAAGAACTTTAACTAGATTTGGAGTTTTGTATCTGTTTCTATCCAATTGAACAATATGAGCATCTGAGTTTCCAGTAGATAATTGAACTAAGCATAGAGGATCACGTTTAATATTTAAACCACCCATTTCACAATCAACTGCAATTGTGTTGCCTATCTTTAAATCATCTGGTAAGTCGTGTTTGTGTAACTTAATATCTAAATTCATTTAAAATATTTATATATGAAAGGAAAAAATATTCTAGTATTCGGTGGCTCAGGTCAAATAGGTCGCCATTTGATTAGGAGGCTTACCAAAAACAATCATATGGTGACTGCAGTTACGAGAAATCTTCATCAAAGAGGATATGTATTAAAGACTCAAGGAAATCCAGGATATTTGGATATTATAGAAGAAAATATTTTTGATGAGGAAAAATTAAATTACTTATTAAAAAACAAAGATATATGCATAAACTTAATTGGAATACTGCATGAAAATAGAAATAATACATTCCAAAATATTCATGTAAATTTTCCTTCTATTATTTCAAATATTTGTAAACAAAATAATATTGAGCAATTTATTCATGTCTCTGCTCTTGGAATAGATAATGCCAAAGATAGTAAATATGCTAGAAGCAAATTAGAGGGAGAAAAAGAAATTAAATCAAATTTTTTTAAAACAACAATTCTAAGACCTTCAATTGTTTTTTCAGTGGACGATAATTTTACAACTCATTTTATGACATTATTAAGGCGACTTCCTTTTTTTCCTCTTTATTACAAAGGCGAAACGAAATTTACTCCTATACATTGTTCAGAGTTAACAGAAATAATATTGCAAATAATTAATAAAAATATTTGTTCTGAAATTATAGAATGTGTTGGTCCACAAGAAATGACTTTTAATGAAATTCTTCAAAAACTTTTAAAATTAATTGATAAAAAAAGATTATTAATTCCAGTGCCTTTAATTATTGCAAAAATTATGGCAATGTTTTTGCAATTGTTGCCAAAACCATTATTAACTTTAGAACAATTAAAATTATTAAAGTATGATTCAGTATTATCAGGTAATTATAAATCAAATTTGGATATTGGATATAGCTGCAAACTTAAATTCGAAGAAGAAGTAAAAAAATACTGTTATATGTGGAGGGAGGCCGGCCAATATTCAAAAAGAGATTTAAATTCAAATTAAATATTAAATAATTAATTATATTATTTATATGATTTGATATTTTATTTATTTTTTTTATTTTATTTTCACACTTATAATTTATATAGCCACTTTAGTAATTATGTGAATAACTAAAGGAAGGCAGAATGGCAATTCTACAACAAGTAAAAAAAGTAAATAGAACCTGTTAAAAAAATAGATACTTAAATATTATTCACCCAACAAATCAATAAAAAAAACTTTATTATATATAGAATTTTGATTGAAAAAGAATTTAAAATTTTAGGCTGATTTTATTTTTTTTTCTATAAATTTAGGAATCTCGTCTTCTTTATCACTAACATCTTCTTTTTTATTCTTCGGAGCAAAGACTCGCATTAAATGAAGTGGGCAGTAGCTAAATTTTTCTACATTTTTTCTTCCACAAAATGAAGCATCAGATTCATTTGGATGACCTTCCATGTATTTACAGGTTTGATCTGTTAGTTCTTCTAATTGTAAGTTTTTAGCTGGTTCAAAATTTTTATTAATAATTAACGTTTTAAATTTGTTTCTTCTTCCTCGTTTTTGAATACTCTTTTCTTTATATTTAATATCATTTGTTTGATTTGATGAAGATACTCTTTGCTTTATTTTTGCAGAAAGATTTAACCTATGAGCTTTACCAATGACCGCATTTCTGCTTATTCCTCCAATAATCTCAGCTATTTGACTAGCTGTATTTCCTTTGCCCCAAAGTTCCTTAAGTTTAGCTACTTTTTCTTCTGTCCAACTCATTTACTATATTTAGTATGTTTTATTGTTTTTATAACTGTATGTAGGTACACATAGAAATTAATTTAATACAAGCTATTTTTTTGATTTTTTAACAATATTCGAAAAAAACGTTTAAAAATAATAACTAATGATTGAAATAAATAATAAATATCAAATAGGGATTAGAAGGTTTGGAATTAATTGGGTAGGAGCATACTCTTTATACACAAAAGAAACACTTAGATTTTTAAATGTATTTGGACAGACAATTATTGGACCAATAGTTACTGCAATACTATTCTTATTGGTCATTTCTTTGGCAATAGGAAATGAAAGATCTGATGTTTTGGGTGTACCTTTCATAGAATTTTTAGCACCAGGACTGATTGCAATGCAAGTAATTCAACAAGCATTTTCACATTCATCCTCATCTTTATTGATGGGAAAAGTTATGGGTAATATAGTTGATTTAATTGGTGCTCCACTTTCTGCAGGCGAGGTAACTTTATCAATTATTATTGCTTCTGTTACAAGAGCAATAATAATATCAATTATTTCTATAATTGTCTTTTCTTTAATTATTGACATAGAAATAAAAAATTATGTTTTTTTTGTTCTGTATTTATTTTTAAGTTCTTTCATAATGGGAGCCGCCGGATTTATTGCTGGACTTTGGGCAGATAAATTTGACCATATGGCAACAGCAACAAACTTTATTATTGTTCCACTATCTTTTCTTTCAGGTACATTTTATTCAGTAGATAGACTACCAGAATTATTAAAAACTCTAAGTCTCTATAATCCTTTTTTTTATATGATTGATGGTTTTAGATATTCATTTATAAATAATATGGATGGATCAATCAAATTTGGTTTAATTTATTTATCAATTATTGCGATAATAATTTGGTTCGTTGCGTATTTGTTGTATAAAAAAGGTTACAAAATAAAATCTTAATCAAAAAAAATGAGCTACGTTTTAGGAACATATGCAAGATCTGTAAAAGAAAATTTTATCTTTGGAAAAGGAAGTTATTTATATAATAATAAAAATGAGAAATATTTAGATTTTGTACAGGGGATCGCTGTTAATATATTAGGACATAATCATGAAGCATTAGTAAAAGCAATAAAATTAAATGCAGAAAAACCATGGCATTTGAGCAATTTATTTTTAATTCAAGAACAAGAAAAATTTGCAGAAAGAATTTGTAAGCTTACAGGTTTTGATGCTGTTGGATTTCAAAATTCAGGTGCCGAAGCAACAGAACTGGCAATTAAAGCAGCGGTTAAATATTTTTATTCAATTGGTCAAAAAGAAAAAAATAGAATTTTATGCATAAAAAATAGCTTTCATGGGAGAACAATAGCAACAATTTCTGCTGGAAATAATCCAAAACATACTGAAGGCTTTCCTTTGTTAAATTATTTTGATCATTTTGACTTTGGTAATTATGATGAAATGAATAAAAAAATTACAAATAAAACTTGTGCAATTCTTTGTGAATGTATTCTCGGCGAGTCAGGAATTAAAGTTATTCCAGATCACTATTTACAAAGAATGAGAAAAATATGTGATGAAAAAAATATTCTATTAATTTGTGACGAAATACAAAGTGGCTACTATAGAAGCGGAAAGTTTTTTGCGTATCAATATTCTGGTATCAAACCCGATATTGTACCATTCGCAAAGGCAATTGCCGGTGGTTATCCAGCGGGAGGCTGTTTATTTACAAAAAAAATAGCAAATTCAATGGGCATAGGAAGTCATGGTTCTACATTCGCCGGATCTCCTCTTGCAATGTCACTTGCAAATGTAGTTTTAGATATAATAACTAAAAAAGAATTTGAAAAGTACGTTAATGGTATTTCAAAATACTTTTTATTAAAACTTAACGAGATTCAAAAAAATTTTCCAAAAATAATATTAGAAGTTAGAGGAAAAGGGTTAATGATTGGAATCAAAATTCATGAAGATCCATCAAAATTTATTAGTTTGCTTTTAAAGAATAAAATGATTGTAGTAAAATCTAGTGAAAATGTAATTAGACTTCTGCCTTCATTAATAGTTAGCAAAGCAGAAATTGATGAAGGCGTAGAAATAATTGAAAAAACATGTGAGGAATATAATTAATTTATGAAACATTTTATAAATTTAATTGATATTCCATTGTCAGATTTAAGAAAAATTATAAATGATGCAATAAAAAGAAAAATAAAAAGAAAAAAATTAAATTTATTAATTCCTGATAAGGATATTCCGCTAAAAGGTAAATTTTTAGTTCAGATATTTGAGAAATCTAGTTTAAGAACAAGATTAAGTTTTTATTTGGCTATGAGGCAACTCGGAGGAGGAACGCTAAATTTAAGAAAAGATGAATTGCATTTAGGAGAAGGTGGAGAGACTATTTATGATACTGCAAAAATTATTTCAAACTATGGTGATATTTTTATGTTGAGAACAGACTCTGATAAAAAACTTGAAGAGTTTAAAAAATATTTAGAAATTCCAATTATTAATGGACTTTCGCTTTCAGGACATCCTACGCAAATTCTTTCAGATATTTTTACTATTGAAGAAATTAATAAAAAGAAAATTTCAAAACTTCAGGTATGCTGGATTGGTGACACTAATAATGTTTTAAATAGTCTGGTCGAAGCATCGGCTAAATTTTCTTTTAAATTAAATATTGCTTCACCAAAAAAATACCCACCTAATGAAAAAATTTTAAAAATTATTAATGAGAAAAATAGTAAAATAAAACTTTTTAATAATCCAAAAAAAGCAATTATTCAAGCAGACGTTGTGTTTGCTGACAAGTTTATAAGTTTAAATGATAGAGTTAATAAAAAAAAGAAACTTGAGGATTTCAAAAATTATCAGATAAATAAAAATCTAATAAAATTTGCAAAAAAAGATTTTATTTTTTTGCATTGTCTGCCAGCAAACAGAGGAGAAGAAGTTACCTCAGAAATTATTGATGGAAAAAACTCAGTGGTATGGCAGCAAGCCACTAATAGATATCACCTACAAAAAAGCATTTTGTTGTACTGTTTAAATAAATTATAAATAATTAAGGTAACGGTTGAGGATTGTCGCTATTTTGATTCAAATATAAAATAACAGATGCTCTATCTTTATCATTTTTAAGTCCCGCGAATCCCATTTTGTTACCTTTTATCCATGCAGCAGGTTTAATTAAGAAGCCATTTAACTCTTCAAAGGTCCAAGTTTTGTTATAGGATATAAGTGCATTTGAGTATTTGTAGTCAGAAATAGCTCCCGAAACTCTTCCAACTACATTATATAATTTTACACCTATTTTATTTTTTCCATCTTTATTAATTGAATGACAGGCAGCACATTTTTTGAAGATTTTTTCGCCATAAACGATATCTCCTAAAGCTAAAAATGAAGACAAATCTACGTCAGACTCAGCTTTTGTTCCACTTTCTGTTCCAGTAGGCACTTCAACTTTATAAGCCACAATTCCAGATTCATTTACCTTAAATATTATGTCTGAAATTTTGCTAATTCCAAAAATCAACAATACAGTAACTAAAACAGCTACGACTAGTTTATTTATCTCGAAACCCATGTTTAAATATTATTAGAATGGACGTATAACATTAAAATTAATAAAAATACCAAATTTTACTTTGTTTGCGTCTCAAAGACGCATAAAGCAATAATTATTATGGGAAAAACACTAATTTTAATACCTTCTAGAATGTCAGCAAAAAGGCTTCCTGGCAAGCCGCTGTTAGAAATTGATGGAACCACAATGATTTCTAGAGTTTATAAAAAAGCATTGGAAACAAAAATAGGTGAAGCGTTTGTTGCCACAGAAGATCAAGAAATATTTGATGAAGTAGTTAAAAAAGGAGGCAAAAGCGTTTTAACTAGCAAAAACCACAATACAGGTACAGACAGAATTTTCGAAGCTTATGAAAAAATAAAACCTTCAGAGGTTGATTATATTTTAAATATTCAGGGAGACGAGCCCATGCTAAATAATAGTGATATAATAAATTTAAACAATCAAATTATAAAATCCAATTGCGATATGGGAACATTGGCATGTAAAATAAATGAAGATAGTCAATATACTGATGAAAATATTGTAAAAGTTAAAACAAAAGATGAAATAAATGAAAATAATATTTCAAAAGCTGAAAACTTTTTTAGAAAATTAAAAAATTCAGATAGAGAAAATATCTATCACCACATCGGGATTTACCAATACAAAGTATCAGTTTTAGAGAAAATTATTTCATTAAAACAGACTGATAATGAAAAAAAACAAAAGTTAGAACAACTTAGAGCTCTAGAAAATAATATTGATATAAATGTAGTACTTGCCAAAACATCGTCTATTGGTGTAGACAAATGGTCAGATTATCAAAAGGTAAAGAACTTGTTGGAAACAAAAAATTAATAGAATATAAAATTTAAATTTATGAAAATTGCTTATCAAGGTATATCGGGAAGTTACAGTGAAAGTTGTGCAAAGGAAAATTATTCTGGATGTGAGACTATAGCATGTAAAACATTCGATGAATGTTTTCAATTAGCAAATAATGATAATACTGTAAAAGCAATTATTCCAGAACAAAACCAACTAATTGGCAATATAAATATCGAATTTCTAATTTTTAAATACCGATTAAATATTTATGCAGAACATTTTTTTCCAATAAATCATAATATATTAGCTTTACCAGAGGCAAAAATAAAAGATATAAAAGATGTGTACTCACATACAGCGGCATTAAGTCAATCAACTGGTTTTATTAAAAAACATAATTTAATTGAAAATGTAATGGCTGATACTGCGGGAAGTGCGCAATTTGTTTCTTCAATGAAGGATAAATCCAAAGCTGCGATTGCATCAAAACTTAGTGCAGAAATTTATGGTTTAAATGTTTTAAAATCTGACATCCAAGATGATAAAGTGAATTTTACACGCTTTTTAGTTTTTCAAAAAGACATTGTTCAACCAGAATTTAAAGAAAATGAAAAATATATAACATCTTTTTTGTTTAAGCTTAAAAGTAAACCAGCGGCTCTATATCAGGCGTTATCTGGTATGGCAGTAAGATCATGTGATATGACAAAACTTCAATCTTTTCCTGAGAAGGGCTCTTTTTCCTCATACTTTTTTTTGTGTGAAGTTGATGGCCATATAGAAGAAAAAAAAATTGTTGAATCTTTAAGCGATTTGGAGCTACACTGTACCGAATTTCAACTCTTAGGAGTGTTTAAGCAAGATTCATTTAGGCAAAAATAAATTAATTAAGTTTCTTGTAGAATAAAAATTTATGCTGATATAATAAAATTGGGTCAATCAGGTGGATATAAGGTGAATCCTCCAGGGTCGAAAGACAGCAAAGGCAGCCATTATTTTCTAGGTTGATTGGCCCTAAAAAGTTTATGTCAAAAAAATTACAAGTACTAGCTTTGAAATATCGTCCCCAAGTTTTTGAGGATTTGATAGGCCAACAAATTGTTGCACAAACAATTTATAATGGGCTTAAATCAAAAAAAATACCAAATGCATTCCTGCTGACTGGACTGCATGGAACTGGCAAGACTTCTATAGCAAGAATAATTGCCAAGGCATTAAATTGTAAAAACGGAATAGAAAATCTTTGTAAAGAAAAGTTCTGTGAAAGTTGTCAATCTATAATTGATTGTAATTCACAGGATGTACTAGAGATGGACGCTGCCAGCAAAACAGGTGTGGAAGATGTAAGAGACTTAATTGATTTTTCACGTTATGGACCTGTATCTGCAAATTACAAAATATATATTTTGGACGAAGCACACATGTTGTCGAAAGCTGCTTTTAATGCACTTCTCAAAACATTAGAAGAGCCACCAGTGTACCTTCGATTTATTTTTTGCACTACGGAATTAAGAAAATTACCAGCAACTGTTGTTTCAAGATGTCAAAGATATGATTTGTCAAGAGTTAAATCCGGCGAGTTATTTGAATTTATAAAAAAAGTAAAAGAACAAGAAAGTGGAAAAATTTCATGCGATGCTTTGAAATTGATTGTAAAAATTTCAGAAGGATCTGTCAGAGACTCTCTATCTTTATTAGATAGAGCCTTAATAAGTCAATCAGAATCCATAGAATTAGATTTAAAAACTGCACATAAAATTTTTGGGTATTTCGATAAGAGCTTATTGATTGAACTTTTTAAGTATTTATTTGAAGGCAACGAAGAAGAAGTAATTAGAATATATCGATCCATATATGATGCAGGAGTAGAACCAAAAGTATTTCTTAATGATTTTTTAGAACTTCTATATTATTTTAAAAATATCTCATCACTGAAATTGGAAGGAACAAACTTTTCTTTAAATGATGAAGAATTCAAACAAATCTCTGAACTTGCTAGTAGTGTGACTGCAGAAACATTAATATTATTTTGGCAGTTCACAATTCAAACTATGGATGAGCTATATATTGTTTCAAATCAAAATCTTTCAATAGAAATGTTTTTAATAAGACTATTATATTTAAGACAGATAAAACAAAATAATTTATTAGAAACAAACAATATTAATATTCCTAACAATAAATTAAATGATCAGGCTGAATTATTAACAACTACAGAGGATCAAAATTTAAGTTTAAAAAACAAGACAATTAGTCAGATAAAGAATATTTCTCAAGAGGAAAAAACATTACCCAAAACCCAATTAAATGAAATTAAAGGAAAAATTGAAATAAAAAATTTTGATGATCTAATAAATATATGCATTCAAGAAAAGGAAATTAAGTTGAAATATGAATTAGAAACCAATGTTAATCTAGTTAGTTTTGAAGACCAAAGAATTGAGATATCTTTTAATGAAAATTTAGATAAAGATTTTATTAAAGATCTTTCGGTAAAGTTATTTAAATGGACAAATAAAAGATGGATTATAACTCTTTCAAAAAAAAATGGCACAGTATCTAAAAAACAACTTAAAAAAGAAAATAAACAAAATCTATTAGAAGAAGCAAAAAAAAGTCCTGTTTATAAAAAAATGATTGAATTATTTCCGGATGCAGAGTTAGTAGATGTAGATATAAAAAATAAAAATGACTGATTTTAGTAAAATTTTAGGTAAAGCCAAAGAGCTTGAGGCTAAAATGAAAGAAAGCCAAGAAAAGATTAAAAAAATTGAAGTAATTGGAGTATCTGGAGGCGACACAGTTAAAGTTATATTAAATGGAGAAGGTGAAATGGTGAAGCTGGAATTATTGCCTGAAATTTTAAAGGAAGAGAAAACAATAATTGAAGACTTGATCGTAGCAGCTCACAATAACGCAAAATCTCAATTACAATTAAAAACATCTGAAGAAATTTCAAAGGCAGCTGGTGGTTTTGGTATTCCAAATTTTAAATGGCCCTTATAATTCAATAAATGCAAAATATATCAGAGATAGATAGTTTGGTTAAATTAATTTCCAAGTTACCTGGACTTGGCCCAAAAAGTGCGAAACGTATAATTTTAAGATTGATAAATAATCGTGAAGAATTAATGAAACCCATGGCAAAAGCTCTAGCAGAAGTTTATAAAAAAATAACTAGATGTAAAATTTGCGGAACATTAAAACCTATTTCAATAGAATGTGGTTATAACAATTGTAAAATTGTTGGAAAAAAATATAACAAGATTTGTGTTGTAGAAAATATTGCCGATCAGTGGAGCATAGAAAATTCTAGTATTTATCAAGGTTACTTTCATATTTTAGGAGGAACAATTTCTACTTCAAATAGTCAACGCAAAGAAAATTTATTAATTAATTCTTTAGTTGAGAGAGTTAAGAAAGATTCAATTGAAGAAGTAATAATTGCTACCAGCGCGACTGTTGAAGGACAAACAACAGCTCATTATATAAAAGATAGTCTTAAATATACAAATGTTAAAGTTTCAAAATTGGCACAAGGTTTGCCAGTTGGAGGAGAAATTGAAAATCTAGATGATGGCACTTTATTCTCTGCGTTTAAGAATAGAAATCGTATTGAAAATAATACAGACTAGTTTTTCTTAAGCAATCTATTAAGATGAAGAATGGGCTCGGTGTAACCAGATTGTTGCTTTCTTCCATGAAAGACAAGTTCACAAGCTGCTTTAAAAGCAATTGATGTTTCAAAATTTGTAGACATTTTTGTATAACCAGATCGACCAGAACGAAAATAAGCAGGATCATCTATGTTTTGATTATCAACAACCATTGCCATTTTTTTCATAATTTCTAGAACTTGTTTCTTGCCGCAGATCCCATGATGTAACCAATTAGCAATATGTTGTGAAGATATTCTTAGTGTGGCTCTATCTTCCATCAAGCCGACACCGTTAATATCTGGAACTTTAGAGCAACCTACAGATTGATCTATCCATCTTACTACATAACCCAAAATACCTTGGGCATTATTTTTTAATTCTTTATTGATTTCTTCTATTGACCAGTTGGGTCTATCTGCAACCGGAATATTTAGGAGTCCAGAGAGTTTTGCTGGTTTTCTATTTAATAATTCTTTATGTTTAGAAAATACATTAACTTTATGATAATGAAAAGCATGTAAAGCTGCTGCTGTTGGACTGGGTACCCAAGCAGTGCTTGCGCCCGCTTGTACATGAGCAATTTTTTGTTCAACCATATCAGCCATTTTATCAGGCATAGCCCACATTCCTTTGCCTATTTGTGCAACACCAGAAAAACCACAACTTAAACCAACATCTACATTATTATTTTCATAAGTTTTAATCCAAGTTGAAGATTTCATATCTCCTTTTTTAATCATTGGGCCAGCTTCCATAGATGTATGTATTTCATCTCCAGTTCTGTCTAAAAATCCTGTATTTATGAAAAAAACTCTATTTTTTAAAGAACGAACACATTCTTTTAAATTTAATGAAGTTCTTCTTTCCTCATCCATTATTCCGCATTTAATTGTAAACTTTTTTAAATTTAACAACTTTTCAACTTTTTCAAAAATTAAGTCAGCGAATGAGCACTCATCAGGTCCATGCATTTTAGGTTTGACGATATAAATAGAATTTACCTTAGAGTTTTCTTTTTTCTTAAAATCATGAAGGCATGCGGCAGATGTGATAAAGGCGTCAAGAATACCTTCTGGACATTCAGATCTATCTTTTAAAAGAATAGAGGGATTTGTCATAAGATGACCAACATTTCTATTTAGCAATAACGCTCTACCATGTAATTTAAATTTTTTGCCCTTAGGAGATATGTAATTTCGATCACGATTTAATTTTCTTAAAATTTTTTTTCCTTTTTTTTCAAATTCTTCTTTTAAATTGCCTTTCATCAGATCTAACCAATTTTTGTATCCAAGAACTTTATCCTCAGCATCTACTGCAGCGACACTGTCTTCGTGATCACAAATAGTTGAAATTGCAGACTCTAAAATAATATCATGTATTGCAATTTTATCTTGATTACCATCAGAATTGTTAACCTCAAGCGTACTATCTTGATCAAATAAAATATCTATATGAAGATTGTTATTTACGAACAAAAGTGAAGATAGGCGATTTGATTTTATGTTATATCCTACAAACTGTTTAGGATTATTTAGTTTTAAATTTAATTTATTGTTTTTGACCTCTGGAATATTTGCTAGGTTTTTCCAGCTTTCTTTTTTTAAGGGCACATGCTTATCTAAGAAGTTACGAACGTATTCTATTACTTTTTTTCCTCTTACCGGATTATAGGTTTTTCCAAGTACAGCTCCTTTTTCTTCAGAAATAACATCAGCGCCATATAAAGAATCATAAAGACTAACCCAACGCGCATTGGCTGCATTTAGTGTATAACGAGCATTTGAAACTGGCACAACTAATTGTGGGCCACAAATTTTTGATATTTCAGTGTCTACATTTTTTGTTCTTATTAAAAAATTTGGTCCAACTTTTTTTAAATAACCAATTTTTTTTAAAAAATCTGTATATTTTTTTATATTAAATTTTTTACCTTTTCTATCTTTATGCCAGTCGTCTATTTTTTTTTGTAATTTTTCTCTATTTTCTAATAGCTCTTTATTTTTAGATGATAGCTCGTGAATATATTTATCAAATCCATTCCAAAAATTTTCTTTTTTTATTTTTGTTCCTAGCAATAATTCGTTATTTATAAAATTTAATAATTTTTCTGAAATAAAAAGATTTTTAATTTTTATATATTTCTCTTTCATATCAACTCTTTTTAACCCCCTCTGTCTATTTGCCTGAGAGATTTGCTCCTTCGGCGAGAAATAAGTCTCTTTCCAGAGTTAATATGTACGGTCCTTTTGCCTGAGAGTTTCCGGGGTGGTTGCTCCTTCGGCGCCACATTTAAGTAATCTCTTCCGTTTATTTATTATAAATTTAATTAATTTAGGACACTTTATTGCCTTTTTAAAATATAATAAATAACTTTTTTAATGAAAAATTACCTAAATTTTGAAACTGATATAAAAAATCTTGAAACTGAACTGGATCAACTAAAAGATCCTTATAACCAAGAAGGTTTATCTGAAGTGGACACCAATAAAATTTCAAAATTACAAGGTGAAATTGATAATAAACTAAAGGATATTTATTCAAATCTTGATCCTTGGCAAACAGCACTTGTTGCAAGACACGAGGATAGACCAAAAGCAAAATATTTTATTGAGAACTTATTTGAAGATTTTATTCCTCTTTCTGGTGATAGACATTATGCCGAAGATAAATCTGTAATAGCTGGATTTGGAAAATTTGAAAATAAATCGATGTTGATTATTGGTCAAGAAAAAGGAGATGATTTAGATTCTAGAATTGAAAGAAATTTTGGCATGATGAGACCAGAAGGTTATAGAAAAGTTATTAGATTAATGAAATTAGCAAATAAATTTAAAATTTCGGTAATTTCATTTATTGATACTCCAGGTGCTTATCCTGGTATTGGAGCAGAAGAAAGAGGACAAGCAGAAGCTATAGCAAAATCAATTGAATGCTGCATGAAATTAACCGTTCCAACTATATCGATAATTATTGGAGAAGGAGGATCTGGAGGAGCAATTGCGCTAGCCTCTTCAAATAAAGTTTTAATGTTAGAAAATGCGATCTACTCGGTAATTTCACCAGAGGGATGTGCAACAATTTTATGGAGAGATCCAAAGAAAACTTTAGAAGCTTCAAAAGCAATGAAATTATCTTCTAAAGATCTTTTAAGTTTACAAATTATTGATGAAATTATTTCAGAACCTATAGGAGGATCTCATAGAGATAGAAATTTAATTTTAGAGAGTGTTAGAACATCATTAAGAAATAATTTAGAAAATTTTTCAAATATGAGCAAAGATGAAATATTAATGCAAAGAAAAAATAAATTTTTATCTATTGGTAGAAGCAAAGGCTTTACAAGTTATTCTGGAATATCTGAGAATTTATCAATGAAAACATCGATGTTGGATAATATTAAAAGTAAAATTTTGATAAAAAAAAACTATCTGTTAATATTATTGGTAATTATTTTATTGGTTGCAATTATTTTACAATTGTAAGGCCCCACAACACTGTTTAAATTTTTTTCCTGTAGCAGGACACTTTTCGTTTCTGGAAACTTTTTTACCCTTATTTAATCTTAAAAGACATTTTGGATTTGAAGACATTGTTTCATTAGTTTTTTTTTGTTCTTGTGTTTGTTCGACAATTTTTAAATTTAATAAAATGGTGACTAAATCTGTTTTTAGTTTATTTAATAAGTTTTTAAATAATGAAAAAGCTTCTTTTTTGTATTCAATTAAAGGATCTTTTTGACCATAAGATCTAAGACCTATAACTCCTCTTAATTGTTCAAGATATTGAATATGTGATTTCCAATTTTGATCAATTAGTTGTAAAAAAATTCTTTTTTCAATTTCTTCAGCTTGTTCTTTTCCTAAAAATTTTTCTCTTTCATTTCTTTTCTCTTCAAATTTATCTTTAATTTTGCTCGAAAAATCATCATTTTTCATGTCTATTAAAGAGCTTGCTTCATTTTCATCAAAAGTTTTTCCTAAAATTGATTTTGTTTGGGTTACAAAGTCACTATTTTTTGGATTAACTAGATACATTTTTTTAAGTTCTAATTGTTTTACAATGATTTCGTCCAGAAAATCATCAGCATAGTTCAAAGCTTCTTTTTTATTAATAATATTATTTCTTTGACTGAAAATTACATGTCTTTGGTCATTTAGAACATTGTCAAACTTCAACAAAGTTTTTCTTATATCAAAATTTCTTGCCTCAATTTTTTGTTGAGCTCTTTCTAAAGCTTTATTTATCCATGGATGGTCTATACTTTCGCCACCTTTTAATCCAAGTTTTTGAAGTATATTGTTCATTGATTCTGAACCAAATATCCTCATTAAGTCATCTTCTAAACTAACATAAAAAATAGAATTTCCCTCATCACCTTGTCTTCCTGATCGACCTCTTGCCTGATTATCAACACGACGACTTTCCATTCTTTCAGTTCCAATTACAAATAAGCCTCCTAAAGATTTAATTTCTTCTTTTTCATTTTTTTGTTCCTCTGGTATTTTTCCTCCTAATTTTATATCAACACCTCTTCCAGAAATACTAGTTGTAATTATTACAGAATATTTTTTTCCAGCATTAGCAATTATTTCTGCCTCTCTTTCGTGATTTTTTGCATTTAAAATTATATGTTTAATTCCTTTTTTTTTGAGCAACAAAGAATAATGTTCAGATTTATTTATACTTGCTGTAAAAATTAATAAAGGTTGTCCTATACTATTACATTTTGTGATTTTTTTCACAATTGCTTCGTCTTTTTCTACTGCAGTTCTAAATATTTGATCATTCCAGTCTTTTCTTATCATTTTTTTATTTGTTGGAATTACGAGAACTGGTAGATTATAAATTTCAAAAAATTCTTCAGATTCAGTTACAGCAGTTCCTGTGCAACCTGCAAGTTTTGAGTATAGTTTGAAATAATTTTGGTAAGTGATAGTTGCTAAAGTTTGATTTTCAGCTTGAACTTCAACTTTTTCTTTTGCTTCTATGCTTTGATGTAGACCATCTCCAAAACGTCTACCAGGTAATTGTCTACCAGTTTGTTCATCTATAATTACTATTTGTCCGTCCTTAACAATATAGTCTCTTCCATTTTGAAACAAATGATTAGCCCTTAAAGCTTGATTTACATGATGAATTAAATTTATGTTTTCTGGATCATAAAAATTATTATTTTTTAATATATCAGCATTAGAAAAAATATTTTCTACACTATCAATTCCTTTATTTGTTAATAAAACATTTTTATCTTTTTCATCTATTTCAAAATCTTTTTGATTTAATTTTTTAACGAGTTTATCTATTGCTAGATATTGCATAGTTTTATCTTCAACCGCCCCTGAGATAATTAAGGGTGTCCTTGCTTCATCAATTAAACAGGAATCAATTTCATCAACTATTGCAAAATTATGCCCCCTTTGAACCATTGATTCAGAAGAAAATTTCATATTGTCTCTTAAATAATCAAAACCAAGTTCACTATTAGTTGCATAAGTAATATCACAATTATAATTATGTTTTCTTTCTTCATCGGCTTGATCATTGTTAATATAGCCAGTAGATAGACCTAGAAAGCTATAGATCTTGCCCATATTTTGGCAGTCTCTTTTTGCAAGATAGTCATTAACCGTAACTACATGAACGCCCTTTTTAGTTAAAGCATTCAGATATGCGGCAAGTGTTATGGCCAAAGTCTTTCCTTCACCCGTTTTCATTTCTGCTATTTTATTTTCGTGTAAAACTACTCCTCCTACTATTTGAACATCAAAGTGACGTTCGTTAGTAACCCTTTTAGATGCTTCTCTTACTAACGCAAAAGCTTCAGGCAATATTTCATTTAATAAAATTCCTTGATTAATTTTTTTCATGAATTCTGCTGTTTTTTTTGGAAAATCTTCATCAGGCAATTTACTTACATTATTTTCTAAATTATTGATTTTGGTTACAATTTTGTGAATTTTATCAAGTTTTTTTTGATTGCTTGATTTTATGATTTTTGACAATAAGTTTAATGGATTGATCATTTAACAATTTTATTGGTATATAATTTAATTTTACAGTTTAATATAGTAACTAAATCAAATTTTTAAATAGCATGGTTATTAACATAAACAACTTTTTAAACTCTAGAAAGAATGACTCTATAATGGGTTATTTTCAAGATTTAGATCATTTAGATGGACTTTCAATATCCACAACTACTGCAAACTTATATGGAAACCATAGAGACGATCTTGTACTTTTTTATTTCTACAAAGGGGCAAACCATGCGTCTGTTTATACCCAATCCAAATTAATTTCTGAAAATATAAAATGGAATTTAAATATTAATACTAAAAAAATAAAAGCATTATTAGTTAATACTAGAAATGCAAATGCATTTACTGGCAAAAAAGGTTTTAAAGGAATTAAAATCTTAGCAGACGAATTATCAAATATGCTTACTGAAAAACAAGAAGAAGATGAAGAAAAACCTGAGAAAATAAAATCAACGGATATACTTTTTGCATCCACAGGGACAATTGGCGAAACCTTTCCAACTGAAAAAATTAATGCTTGTATCCCAGATTTAATTAAGAAATTAAAATATAAACAAAATAAATATATTTGGATGAAAGCTGCAATGGGAATTTTAACAACAGATCTTCAACCAAAGTTGGCTATGGAAGAATGTAATATTGGCAACAAGCCGATTAAAATTTATGGAATTGCTAAAGGTTCAGGAATGATTTTTCCAAATATGGCAACAACACTAGGTTTTGTTTTTACTGATGCAGCAATATCTGCCGGTGTTCTAAAATATTTATTAAAGAAAAATATAAAAACAACATTTAATGCAATTTCATGCGATGGGGATACTAGCACTAATGATATGGTTTCAATTTTTGCTACTGGAGAAGCAAACAACTCTCAAATAAACAATGTAAACGATTCTAAATTGGAAAAGTTTAATAATTGTTTACATGCAGTTTTGTTAAATTTAGCAAAAAGAGTTGCAGCAGATGGAGAAGGAGCTTCTAAATTTGTTACAGTTAATACTATAAATTGCAAAACAGAAGAAGATGCAAAAAAAATATCTTTTTCTATAGCAAACTCAACTTTAGTAAAAACTGCTATTGCAGGAGAAGATCCAAATTGGGGTCGAATTATTATGGCTATAGGTAAAGCTAATGTAAAATTAATGTCAAATAGACTTTCAATAAAATTTGGATCCTTCAGTATTTTAGAAAAAGGACAATTATCAAATTCTTATAATGAAGTTGATGTGGCCAATTATATGAAAGATAAAAAAATTGATATTACGGTAGATTTAAATATTGGTAAAAAAAATTTTACTGCTTACACGATGGATTTAACTAAAAAATATATTGAAATTAATACAGATTATAGAAGTTAGTATACTGTTGAATATTAAATTTAAATTATTAAATATTAGTTGTGATAAAATATAGGTTAAATTGTAAAGATTGCTCTAAACCATTTGACAGCTGGTTTGCGTCTTCCAAAGAGTTTGAAAAGTTAAAAAAATTAAAATATTTAAATTGCCCTTCTTGTAATTCTTTAAATATTGATAAATCTTTAATGTCACCAAGTATACTGAAAACAAAAAAACTAAAAAATTCATTAGATGAACAAAAATATAAAGAAATTAAGAAGAAAATAAAGGCATATAAAAAATTTATAATAAATAATTTTGATTATGTTGGTGAAAATTTTACATATGAGGCAAGATCAATCCATTATAGTAATAAAAAGAAAAAAAAAGGTATTTATGGAAATGCTTCTCTAAGTGAGATTAAAGAACTTAAAGAGGAAGGAATAGAAACCGAAATAATTCCCTGGATCAATGATAATGAAAACTAAATCTTTTTAAACATAACAATATAATTCACAGATTTATCTTCACTAAGTTTCCACTCATTAATTAATATATTAAACTTAATTCCGTCTAATTTGTCTAATTTTAATCCATGTTCTTTTGCAATATCAATTAATTTAGAAGGTTCAACAAATCTATCCCATTCATGAGTACCAATAGGAAGCCATCTTAAAATATATTCTGCACCAACTATCGCGAATATATAAGACTCTAAAGTTTTATTTATTGTTGCAACAAACATTAATCCGTTTGATTTTAACAGTTGTGAACTTTTATTTAAGAATAAATTTATGTCTTCAACATGTTCTACTATCTCCATATTTAGAACCACATCAAATTTATTATTAATTTCAAGTTTTTCAGGGGAAGTACATATGTATTCAATTTTTAGTTTATTTTTTTTAGAATGAAACTTTGCAACATCTATATTTTTTTTTGAAGCATCAATTGCCGTAACATTCGCTCCCAGTCTACACATTGGTTCAGACAAAAGACCACCGCCACATCCAATATCTAATATATTTAAGTTTTTTAATGGAGCATTATTATATTTAATATTGAAATTCTGGATAATATTATCTTTAATATACTTTATTCTAATAGGATTAAATTTGTGTAATGGCTTGAATTTTCCCTCTGGATCCCACCATTCATTAGCAATTTTTGAAAACTTTTGAATTTCTTTTTTATTTATCGTGCTCATAATTGATTGATTGTTGACATTACAATTAAGATGTATTTTATCAACATAATTTAATTTAATTTAAAAATTAATATCAATGAAAATTGTTGTTTTAAAATTTGGTGGTACTTCGGTTGGAAGCGCTGAAAGAATAATGAAAGTAGCAAGCATAATTGTGAGTCACATTAAAAAAAAATTTAAAGTTATTGTTGTGTCATCAGCAATGACAGGAGTTACAAATGAATTGATAAAAAAATCAAAAAAAATAAGTAATCATTTTGACAAAAGCGAATATGATGTGCTTGTTTCTACAGGTGAACAGATGGCGTGCGCATTAATTGCAGGCCGTTTAAGACATCTTGGTTACAAATCTCAATCATGGATGAGCTGGCAAATTCCAATAATTAGTGAAGGTCCTTATGGATCTTCAAGAATTAGTCGGATTAATAAAAATAAAATTATGAAATTTATAAATTCAGGAGGAATACCAGTAATAACAGGTTTTCAAGGAATAAATGAGAATAATAGAATAACAACACTAGGAAGAGGCGGTTCTGATGCGTCAGCAATTATGTGTGCAAAATTTTTTAAAGCGCAAAAATGTATAATCTATACAGATGTTGATGGCGTTTATACAACTGATCCAAATACTTTAAAAAAAGCAAAAAAAATAAAAGTTATTTCTTATGAAGAAATGCTAGAAATGTCATCATTAGGAGCAAAAGTTATGCAACCAACTTCTTTACAAGATGCAAGATTAAATAGAATTGACGTTGATGTAAAATCCTCATTTGTAAATAAAGAAGGAACTTTAATTACTAAAAGAAAAAATATATTTAGAAATAAGACAATTACCGGATTAACATCCACTAAAAATGATGCGAAAGTAACTCTTGTTGGAGTTAAAGATAAACCTGGAGTAGCAGCTTCTGTATTTAAACCACTTTCTCAAAATTATATTAATGTAGATATGGTTGTTCAAACTTCTTCAAGCAATAACAGGGAAACTGATATAACTTTTACAATTAAATCAGATGATTTATTAAAAACTTTAAGACTTATAAAACAAAATAAAAAAATAAAATACAGAAATTTAATAGTGAATAAAAATGTATCAAAAGTTTCAATTATTGGTGTTGGAATGATAACTACTCCAGGCGTAACATATAGAATGTTTCAAACGTTGGCTAATAAAGGAATTAATATTTTAGTTATTTCTACGTCAGAAATTAAAATTTCAGTATTAATAGGAAAAAAATTTGTAAAAAAAGCTATTTCAGCCCTTCATAAAGAATTTAAATTAGATTAATTAAATAATGAGTCTAAGACCGTTTAGAGATATTCATAGAAGAAAAACCAAAGTAATAAATGTTGGAAATGTTAAAATTGGTGGAGACAATCCAATTTCAGTTCAATCAATGACTAATACTTTAACAACAGATATTAAGGCTACTATTAAACAAATAAATGAGATTGTTGAAGAAGGAGCAGATTTGGTTAGAGTTTCATGTCCTGATGAAAAGTCTACTATAGCTTTAAAAGAAATTACGAAATATGCTCCAGTTCCAATAATTGCTGACATCCACTATAATTACCGTTTAGCAATAATAGCTGCGGATAATGGAGCAAAATGTTTAAGAATTAATCCTGGTAATATAGGAGATAAAAAAAAGGTTCATGAAATATTGCGTGCGGCAAAAAAAAATAATTGTTCAATAAGAATTGGGGTTAATTCAGGATCATTAGAAAAAGATATTCTTGAAAAATATAAAGAGCCTTGCCCAGAAGCTTTAGTTGAAAGTGCACTACGAAATGTTGAAATTTTAGAAGATCAAGATTTTTTTAATTTTAAAATAAGCGTTAAATCTTCTGATGTTTTTTTATCTATTGCTGCTTACAGACAATTATCAAAAATTTGTGATTATCCTTTGCACTTAGGAATTACAGAAGCTGGCAGTTTTATTACTGGAAGCGTTAAATCTTCTATTGGATTAGGAACGTTGCTTTTGGAAGGTATTGGAGACACTCTAAGAGTTTCATTATCTGATGATCCGGTTAAAGAGGTTAAAATTGGAAATGAAATTTTAAAATCATTAAATTTAAAAAATATGGGTGTAAAAATTATTTCTTGCCCATCCTGTGCTAGACAGGCTTTTCAGGTTATTGATACTGTAAGAATATTGGAAAATAAATTGTCTCATATTAAGACTCCAATTTCTTTATCTATTATTGGATGCGTTGTAAATGGACCGGGAGAGGCCGCTCATACCGATATAGGAATAACGGGCGGAGGCAAAGGAAATAATATGCTTTATATAAAAGGTATTCAAAAAGAGAAAATGTTAACAAAAGATATAATTTCAAAAGTGGTAGAGTTAGTTGAAAAAAAAGCAAAAGAAATAGAATATAATAATTAATGGTCCCAATTAAAAAAGTTGAAGATTTAATCAAAAAGCATTTCAATATTGAAAAGGAGCTTTCATCTGGAGAGATTGACAAAAAATTATTTGCCGAAAAATCAAAAGAATACTCAGATTTAAATGAAATAATCAAAGAAGCAAAAGATTATACTTCGTTTGAAAAAAATAAAAATGACTTGGAAAAAATCATTAATGATTCTTCAAGTGATAAAGAAATTAAAGAAATTGCAGAGGCAGAGATTCAAGAAATAATAAAACAACAAAAAATTAATGAAAAAAAAATAAAACTATTTTTATTACCTAAAGATGAGGCAGACTCGAAGAATGCGATTATTGAAATTAGAGCTGGCACAGGAGGCCTTGAAGCTAGCCTATTTGCTTCGGATTTATTCAAAATGTATGAGAAAATCAGTCATAAGAAAAAGTGGACTTTAGAAATAATTAGTATTTCAAAAAGTGACGCTGGTGGTTTAAAAGAAGTTATTGCGACTATTAAAGGTAAAAATATTTACTCATCATTAAAGTATGAAAGTGGCGTTCATAGAGTACAAAGAGTTCCAGATACAGAAACCCAAGGAAGAGTCCACACCTCAGCCGCAACAGTAGCTGTATTACCAGAAGCTGAGGAAGTTGATGTTAAAATTGAAGATAAAGATTTAAGAATAGATGTGTTTAGAAGTAGTGGACCTGGAGGTCAAAGTGTTAACACCACAGATTCGGCTGTAAGAATAACACATATACCAACTGGGATTGTAGTAAGTCAACAAGATGAAAAATCTCAGATTCGAAATAAAGAAAAAGGATTAAAAATTCTTAGATCTAGAATTTATGAATTAGAGAGACAGAAAAAAGATGAAGCTAGATCTAAAGATAGAAAAAGCAAAATAGGAACAGGTGATCGTTCCGAAAGAATAAGAACTTATAATTTTCCTCAAGGAAGAGTTACCGATCATAGAATAAATCTCACTTTACATAAGCTAGAGGAATTCATGCAAGGTGAAATTTTTGATGAGATTGTTGAAAATTTGACCTTACAAGCTCAAGAGGAAGAACTAAAAAACTTAGATTAATATGAATTATCAAACACTTTTATTTAAATCTGCAAAAATTCTAGGAAATCAATTAATTGAAAATCCAAAATTAGATTGTGAAATTTTACTTTCTAATGTTTTAAAAATTGAAAGAGAAAAATTATTAATAAATTTAATCGAAGAAATAAATGAAAAAGATTTAAACAATTTCAATAATTTAATTGATAGAAGAAAAAAAAAAGAACCCATAGCATATATTATTGGTTACAAGGAGTTTTGGAAAAAAAAATTCAAGGTAAATATCAATGTTTTAATTCCAAGACCAGATACCGAACACCTGGTTGAAGAAGTATTAAAATTTATACCAAATAGCTCTTCATTGAATATTCTAGATATTGGTACAGGATCAGGATGTATAATCCTCTCAATACTTTGTGAAAGAAATAAATGCTACGGAGTAGCCCTTGATATTTCAAAAAAAGCATTAAATGTTGCCAAATATAATGCAAAAATGCAACAGATTAAAAATAGAATTAAATTTGTACACTCTGACATTGACAAATTTAATTTAGGCACATATGATATTATTATATCTAATCCTCCATATATAAAAAATTATAATATTAACTGTTTGGATGAAGATATTAGGTTATTCGAGCCTAAAATAGCACTAAATGGAGGAATTGACGGGTATTCGAAAATTAAAACTATAATTAATAGAAGTGGGATTTTGATAAAAAAAAAAGGAAGATTATTTTTAGAAGTAGGCAATGATCAGATGAATCAAACAACTAGATTATTAAAAAATAGAGGTTTTTTTATTAATAAAATAGTAAAAGACTTAGCAAAAAATAACCGATGCATTATATCTACCAAAATTTAGATAGACAATTTTATATTAATGAGAAATTATAAAAACAATCACAGAAGAAATAGATTTAGAAGTAATAATGAAAGAAATTTTCATAAAAATGGAGATAGACAAAAATTAAGTTCAGATTTTTCTACTAATTCTAATTTCAGGAGAAAAAATCCTGGCAGAAATAACCAAAACGCTTCTAAATTGATTGAAAAGTATACAAATCTAGCAAGAGAGGCCTTATCTAGCGGTGATAAAATTCTTTCTGAAAGCTATCTTCAACATGCTGATCATTTTATTAGAATACAATTAAAAAAAGAAATTGATAAAAATAATACTCAAAATAATAACAATGAGATCAATGAAAAGATTGGTTCCGAAGATAATAAACAAATATCTGAAGAAAATATTTCAGATCCAGTTGAATTAAATATAACTAAAAGTTAAATCTTTTTAGCAATTAATTCTGATTTTAGAACATTAATTTTAATTTTTTCAATTTCAAATAACTCTCTTTTTTTACCTTTAAGAATTTTTCTAGAAGGTAATTTTAATTTTTGAGAATTTATTTTTATTCCATTTTCGATTACTTCATAATGTAGATGTGCACCTGTAGACATACCTGTTGAACCAACATAACCTATAATTTGTCCTTGTTTTACTCTAACACCTTCTTTGATGCCTCTGCCAAACTTTGACATATGTGCGTATATAGTAGAATAAGATGAATTGTGTTTTATTTTTACACAATTACCTCCGCCACCACACCATCTTGACTTAACAATTTTACCATCCCCAGATGCCATTATTGGAGTTCCCATTGGTGCAGCAAAATCGGTACCTCTATGCATTTTATTAAATCCTAAAATTGGATGTTTTCTTATTCCAAAACTTGAAGAGAGCCTTGCGCCATTAATCGGTGTTTTCATTAAACTTTTTCTAATACTTTTTCCAAATTTATCAAAATGTTCGTAACTTTTATTCATTTTAAAAATATATAAAGGATTTTCTTTTCCTTGAAGAATTAAATTGGCATAAATGATATTTCCAGTTTCTAATATTTTTTTATTTCCATCTGCAAAAGTTTCATAAACTAATTGAAAACTATCACCCTTCCAAATATCTCTTTGAAAATCTATTTGAAATCCATAAATTCTTGCAAAATCGATAATTATATTTGGCTGAACACCAATATCAATTGCACTAGAATATAGACTTTTAGTTATTTCTGCCTCTTTATATGTAATTACTTTTTGAAGATTTTTTTTAATCTCTCTGTATTCAAATTTATCAATTTTGGTATTTCGATAAAAGTTTATTGACATTGTTTTTGAAGTTTGTATCGATAATTCTAAAATTTTAGCTGGATTTTTTTTATCAATTTTAAATGAAATTTTTTGATCCTTGTATAAGTTATTTACAAATTTGAATTTTGTAATTTTTTTTAGAACTTTTTTTTTTTCATTTTTTGGAATATTTATTTCGTTTAATATTTTATCAAAAGTATCACCAGTTCTAATTTTAATATTTATTGTCTCAAATCTTGGTTTTAAACTTTCAATGAATAAATATGTTGTTTTTTTTAGATAAATATTCTCTAGGGTTTTTTGAAGTGCCTCAATTTGATTTTTTTTATATACAGAATAATAATTTGTGGAAAAAATACTTATTAAAATCAAAAAAATAAGTCCTATAATATGAATATGATTCAGTATTAGTTTCTCTAATTTCTTTTTGATCATCTAGTATAATTAGCAAAAAATCATTGATTTTTGCAGTTTTTTAATGTTTTTTTTGATCTAATGAC
>Ga0187833_10001565_pt1 | contig 25954 bp, 25 predicted proteins | sample ETNtaG_37_FD_167968 | JGI IMG/M metagenome (GOLD analysis project Ga0187833, IMG submission 167968) | Marine microbial and viral communities from oxygen minimum zone, Eastern Pacific Ocean - ETNP2014_SV_400_PacBio MetaG (Illumina Assembly) | ecosystem: Environmental > Aquatic > Marine > Hypoxic...
CACCACCGGCAACGCTCGACCGCTCGACCAGGCCGCACAGCACGCTTCGTCGGAGATGCTGCGCTGGCTGCAAACGGACTACGGTCTGGACGCCGCCGAAGCGAACTTCCTGCTTGGCATGCACGTCGAGTATGACGTCGGCAACTTCTTCGACCCGGCGTACACGATGGTGTGCAAGCTGGCGAAAAGGCTGTTGCCTGGCGGCCGATAGCCCTGGATTTGGGCAGACGGAGCCGCGGTGAGGTAGCCTAGGCGTCGCGTGCGCATGCAAGCACGTCGCGACCGATTGCACGAATCCCTCACGAAGATTTATCGACGCACGCGTAATGTCGGCGTATCCTTAGACTGACTGCATGCGCGCGGTGACGCGGACGACCGTTCCGGTGGAAGACTGCGTTCGCGGATGTCACGCGGCCGCCAAGTCGCTCCGGCAGGCTCGCCTTGAACGTCGGCCTCTTGGCCATCCGCGAAAGTGACGGCTAACAACTCGATAATAAAACCCAATGGGAGGCGCACGAGTGGACGTTTTCGAATGCATCAGGGATCGTCGTACGGTACGAGAGTTCAAACCCGAACCGGTCCCCGAGGAGATCGTTGAGCGACTGTTGCAGGCGGCCCGATGGGCGCCGAGCTCAAGCAACTCGCAGCCATGGCATTTTGTGGTTGTGCAGGACCGCGAGACCATCGCACAGTTGGGCGCGATTGCGACCCAGGGTCCGTTCCTTGGCGAAGCGCCGTTGGCGATTGCCGTTGTCATGTCGGGCGCTTCCCGACCTGACCTGGACGGTGGCCGAGCGCTTCAACAGATGGAGCTCATGGCGTGGTCCGAAGGGCTTGGGACCTGCTTCGTGGGCTTCCGCGAGCCCAAGCAGCAAGTCCAGGTGAAGGAGTTGCTGGAGATTCCACAAGATATGGCTTTGATCACGGTGCTCCCGTTCGGCTATCGCAATGACGGACCGAAAGGCAACGGCGTGGCTCGCAAGCCGTTGTCGGAGATCGCTCACCGAGGACGTTTCGGAACCGGCTACGTGCGCGGATAACGAATTTACAACGATGGAGGATCGAGGCGAACGCGGCACTCCCGAACAGGTTTCGCATCCTCGCGATGAGGGAGGCGCCTCGCGTTTCGAGTTGAAGCTCGAGTTCGGTTCGCTATGGGCTTCGACAGCTATCTCTCGTTGGTTCATTCGCTCGGATTGGGCGATTCTGGCGGCGGCGAGCTCGGGGCGTACGACCTGCTGATGACTCGGCGATGGATGCTGCTTGCGCCTCGGAGCCGCGACGCTTTCGCGGGAATACCGGTCAATGCGCTCGGGTTTGCGGGCTCGCTGTTGGTTCGCGACCCGGAGCAATTGGCAACCCTAGAGTGGCTTGGCCCGATGGAGATCCTCCAGAGTGTCGCCGAACCAGCGCCTGCCGCCTAACTCACGCCTGGACACTCTGCGGTCTACCGTCGTCGTCGTTGACACCGCTCCCTCTCATTCGTACTATCTTTCATTGGAGTAATTCGCCGCGGTTGGTCGTGCCAGGCAGTCTGTCCAATCGAGAAGATCCATAGCACGCGTGGCGGACCTCTCATCTCGAACAGCGCACGCCAGTATCCTTCGGCGCGAATTTGTATGGATGAATAACGAGGAGAATACGAATTGAGCTTTTTGACCGGACTCGCCCTGCGCAGAAGGTCTGTCACCGTGTTGATTATCTTGCTCGTTCTCGGTGGCGGACTGGCTACATATATGTCGTTGCAGGTCGAGCTGTTTCCTGAGATCGAATTCCCGCTCGTGACGGTGATGACTTTCTATCCCTCCGCGAACCCGGACGCTGTGGCATCCGACGTAACGCAGCCCATCGAAAGCGCGATATCGGGAACGTCAGGCGTCAAAAACGTTCAGTCGATCTCGTCGGAGAGCGTGTCGATGGTTCTCGCCAACTTCACGTTCGGCACCGACATGGCTGAAGCGGAACGCACTATCTCAGGCAGGGTGGGCAGCCTTACCTTTCCGACTGGCGTGAATCAACCCAGGGTGGCGCGAATCGACCCGGACGCATTCCCCGTGATGCAGCTCAGCGTGCTCGCCGACCGCGACATCGCTGAGATTCAGCAGATCGTCGAAAGCGTCGTGCTGCCCCCGATCCTCGGCATCGACGGTGTCTTCGACCTCGAAATCACGGGCGGTGTGGATCGGCAGATACTCGTCGAAGTGGACCCGGAACGAATGTCCGAGTTCGGACTGTCGATGTTCCAAGTGGGATCGGCGCTCGGCGAGAACAACGTGGCCGCCCCATCGGGCGCTGTGACCGAAAACGGACAGACCCTTCCGGTGCGGACCATGCACACTTATCGATCGTTGGAGGAGCTCAACGAGCTCGTCGTCGGATTCGCTCCGAGTCCGGGCCAGTCGGGCTCGCCGGCGCCCGGTGCTCCGCAACTTCAGCCGGTCAAACTATCAGACGTCGCCGAGGTTTCGGTAGGCGCGGGCCCCGCCTCGAGCGTCTCGCGCACCAACGGGCGGCCGAGCCTTGGCATCGGCGTTCTCAAGGAGCCCGAGGCCAACACGGTTGAAGTCGCGAAAGCCGTCCTGGCGGCAATCGAGTCGCTCGACGCTCTTCCGGCCGATGTCGAAGTGGCGACCATTTTCAACGACGGACCGCAGATCCAAGAGCAGATCGACACGCTGCAGCGCGAAGCTCTGTTCGGCTTCCTCTTCGCGCTCGCGGTCGTATTCGCGTTCCTGATTACGCTTCGGCCGACGATCTGGAAAGGGCTCACACTGACGCTTCGACCGACGCTGGTGATCGGGCTTTCGATTCCTTTGAGCATCTTCACCGGCATCCTCATAATGGGCTCTCAAGGCATGAGCCTCAACTTCATGACCTTGGGCGGTTTGGCGATCTCGGTGGGCAGGGTGGTGGATGATAGCATCGTCGTGCTGGAAAACGTGTATCGCCATGTTCAGCGCGGCGAAGACCGCTTCGAGATCGCTTTGAAGGCAACTCGAGAGGTCGCTCCGGCCATCATCGCCTCGACGCTGACCACAATTGTCGTGTTCGTTCCACTTGGTTTCATCCAGGGTCTCGTTGGCGCTTTCTTCTTGCCGTTCGCGCTAACCATCAGCTTCGCTCTCGGAGCGTCGCTGATCGTTGCGTTGACAGCCGTGCCGGTGGTTGGAGCACTCTTGGTTCGGCCAGGCGACATGCCCGATTCGGACGAGAAAGACGACGGAGAGGTCCTCCAAGAGACCTGGATCCACCGTGCGTATACGCCAGTCCTGGTGTTTGCCCTGGATCACAAAGCGATCGCGTTGATCACGGCCTTGGTCGCCACGGTGGCGAGCGTGGGTCTGATGGCGTTCATCCCGATCTCCCTGTTCCCGGCTGGAGGCGAGAGGTTCCTGACGATAGACATGACCATGCCATCCGGGACATCGATCGAGAGGACGTTCGAAGAGGTCGACCAGATCGAGGGCGTGCTGCAGGGTCTCGCCGCTGTTGGCGATGTCGAGTCGTACATGACGACCGTCGGCAACCCGGAAAGCGGTTTTCAACCCGGCGGAGGCGCGGGCGCCGGAGGAGCGAGCCGAGCCAACATATTGGTGAGGGCAAGCCAAGACGCTCCCGAGGACATCACTGATCAGCTTAGGGAGACTCTGGAGTCTGAAGGAGAACGGCGTATTTCGATCTCTGAGATCGGAGCAGGCCCGCCTTCGACCGGCTTGGAGGTTCGGGTCACCGGAGCCGACCAAGCGGCGATCGCGAAGGCGACAACCGAGCTCGTCGCCGAGTTCTCGCGCATCGATGGGATCATTGACGTCACCAGTAACATCGCCGAAAGCAAAGACGAGGTGGTCATCGACGTCGACCCGACCGCCGCAAGCGCTCTGGGGTTGTCGGCCCGCGCGGTCGCGTTCCAGGTCGGCCAGCACATGATCGGGCAGGTCGTGACTCAGCTTGAGCTCGAAGGCGCGTCGCTGGACGTCAGGCTTCTCGGACGGCCGGACTCGGTGGATTCGATCGACAAGATATCCCAGTTGACGATCGTCGGCCCGATGGGCGTGACGGCGCTCGAAGACGTTGCCAGCGTAAGCGTTGAGCAGGGCCCGGTGACCATCAGCCGATCCGACGAACAGCGCTCCGCCAGCATCACGGGCGGGCTGACGTCCGACGACACCCAAGCCATCGGCGCGGAAGTGCAACGTCGCGTGGACGCAATCGATCTGCCGCCCGGAGTCGAGGTGGTCGTTGGAGGCATCTTCCAGGAGATCACGGAAGGGTTCCAAGACATTTTCAAAGCGATGGCCATAGGCGTGGTGCTGGTGTATCTGGTCATGGCGGCGAGCCTCGGCGCGCTGCGAAACCCGTTTGTGATCGTCATGAGTTTGCCGCTGGCCATCATCGGGGCGCTTGCGGCGCTTGCGGTCACCGGTCGCGCCTTGGGATTGCCGGCGATGATGGGCTTCCTGCTCCTGATCGGCATCGTCGTGACCAATGCGATCGTGCTGATAGCCTTCGTCGAACAGATGCGCGAGTCAGGTCGCGACATCCGTGAAGCTCTTGTCCTTGCAGGCAGGGTGCGTCTGCGTCCGATTCTGATGACCGGATTCACCACATCCTTCGCACTGATCCCGCTCGCCGCATTCGCCAGCGAGAGCGGCGGCATCATCGGCGCGGAGATGGCCACGGTCGTGATCGGCGGGCTGGTGAGCTCGACGGCGCTCACGCTCATCGTGATCCCTGTCGTCTACACGCTCATGCATTCCAGCATACCTGGCATCTTCAGGCGAACAGCCTCGGACGTAGACGCGGCACAGGCGTAACGGGCTCGACTGCTCGACGTTGCGCCGGAGCCGATTAAGGCCTTCGGTGGTGCTGACCCGCCACGGATGTTAGACTCGACGCGGCTCGCTTTGAGTCGAGCGCGCTCGATTCTCGTGCCGCACGGGAATCGAACCGCATCCACCCAACGACGGTCCAACGTTGCGCAGCGAATTCTCATCGCAACGTTTCGTCCGAGCTCGGCGATTCAGGCTACGCACAGGAGGACGTCATGACTTCAATCGAATCCACAGCCGATGTTGTCGTCATAGGCGGCGGCATCGTCGGTTGTGCGACAGCGTATTATCTGGCGAAGCGCGGCGCGTCCGTGGTGCTGGTCGAGAAAGGTGAGATCGCCGACGAGCAGTCGAGCCGAAATTGGGGCTGGGTCAGCCAGCTTCGAAACCCCAACGAGGCGCCACTGGCGTTGCTGTCTCAGTCCATCTGGCGAGAACTCTCCGACGAGCTCGGCGCCGACCTGGACTGGGTCGAGGGCGGAGGCATATACCTGTCGGACGACGACGAGCACCATCGAGAGTTTCATAGCACCGCCGAACTCATGAACGCCGCTGGCGTCGACTCACGCGTGCTCTCACGGCCCGAAGTGGAAGCGCTGATACCCGAGATCGCAGGAAACTGGACCGGCGGGTACTACACCCCGTCCAACGGCCAGGCGGAGCCGGCGAAAGTCACCGCGGCGTTCGCGAGGGCGGCCCAGGAGATGGGCGCCAGGATCTACACGCATTGCGCGGGTGACGACCTTGCCGTGTCCGGCGGCCGCGTCCAATCGGTGAGAACGGAGCTCGGCACGATCAACGCGCAAACCGTCGTTTGCGCTGCCGGCGCATGGTCTTCTCAGATTGGGCGCATGGTCGGCATTAGTCTTCCGCAACGGAAGATTCGCGCGACAGTAGCGAGCACCGAGCCGGTGCCGATCTTCACCCGGATCAACGTGTGGGGAGGGGGAGTGGCGGTCAGACAGCGCAACGACGGGTCGTTGGTTGTCGCGGGCGAAGGCACAGCCGACCACGACATGACTCTTGATTCGTTCCGGCACACGCGCCTGTTCATGCCGGAGGTCAGACGAAACTTCGGCAAGATCAGGCCGAGATTCGGCGCCGAGTTCGTCAGAGACGTCGGTCGAGCAATGCCCTGGTCCAGCGCCAGGAAGCACCCGTTCGCGCACACGGTGGGGGTCGAACCGAAACCCAACATGAAGAAGGTTCGAGACGGCGTGAAGGCGATGCTCGGGTTGTATCCGCATCTCGAAGGCAAGATTCGAATCGACAAAGCGTGGGCCGGGTACATTGACGGCACGCCCGACAGAACGCCCGTAATCGGCGGGGCGGACGGCCTCGAAGGCTTCTTGTTCGCGACCGGGTTCAGCGGACACGGGTTCGCGCTCGGACCAGGCGCCGGTCGCGTGGTCTCGGAGCTCATTCTCGACGGAGAACCGTCCGCCGACATCCACATGATGCGCTACTCCCGCTTTGCTGAAAGCGACCTGAGTCCGTACGCACGTTGAATCTCGGTCCGATTCGGCGTGGCGCCTCAACAGCCAGCGACAGTCGTCGCAGTGGCCGACGATGAACCCTTCGGACAATCCGAGGAACATCGGCGACCGACGCGGCGAGGTCTTGCGATTCAGAGACTTCCGCTTGTTGTGCGCGGCAACCGTGTTCGACGCGATGGGCTTCATGGGCGAAAACCTGATCCTCGGATGGCTGATTCTGGACATCACCGACTCGACGTTCATGGTCGGCTTGGGCATCGGGGCGAGAAATGCACCGGCGCTATTCCTGGGGATATTCGCCGGCGCCATAGCTGACACCCGGGATCGGCGGACCGTTTTGCGCATCTTGAACGTCGGAAGTGCGCTCATGACCGCGTGCTTGGCCGCGCTGTTGATTCTGGATCATATGGAAATCTGGCTGCTCCTCCCGCTCTCCGTGGTCGGCGGAGGGATGGGGACGATGAACCAAACGGCGCGTCAGGCTTTCGCTTGGGATATCGTGGGGCAACGGAACGTTCTCAGCGGCCTCTCGTTCGTCAGCCTATCGATGCGGGGCGGAGGCATGATCGGCGCGCTGATGGCCGGTTTTGTAATAGATAGGGTTGATCCCGGCGCCGCGTACTTGGTGCTCACTGGCGGGTATCTGGTGTCGCTGTCGGTTCTGTCCACGATTCGCTCTCGAGGACAGGCTGCGCCCAAAGGCGGTCAACCCGTATGGCAAAGCGTAAAAGAGTTCGGCTCCGAACTCCGTCGCAACAGGGCATTGGCGATAATGGTCATAGTGGTCGGATTGGTCGAAGTGCTGGGATTTTCGACTCAAGTGCTGATGCCGAGCCTGGCAAGGGACATTCTGGACGTTGGACCTCAAGGATTGGGGATCATGGGCGCTTTCAATTCGGGCGGAGGCCTAATCGTCATTGCGCTGATATCGCCGTTCGGGGAGCTTCGCCGGCAGGGACTGGCGTTCCTGGCGGTAATTCACGTCTTTGGCTTGTCGCTCATACTCCTGGGTTTGGCCACGACGTTCCACTTGGCGCTCGCCGCGATCCTGTTGCTGGCCTGTTCGATGGCGCTTTCGGATCTGTTTTCACAGACGCTTATGCAAAGGCTTGTGCCCAACGAATTCAGAGGACGTGCGATGGGCGCCTGGATCGTCGCAATTGGCATCTCGCCCCTGGGCAACTTGCAGATCGGTGCGCTGGCGGCTGTGATCGGTGTCGGGTTGACTCTCGTTTCGCAGGGCGCGGCATTGATCGTGCTTGGCGCGACCACGGTGGCGGTTTCGGCGCGGCTGAGAAAGCTGTAACCAGGCGTCCCCAACACACAACATGTAACGCTGCGGACGTAATTCGTCAGACCTCCGCCCAAAGTCACCTTGTTCCGGAATTCGTGAGTTCTGTATCATGACTCAACTTACGTTTTGAAGTCGATTCTCCATCGGAGGCGCGAGCCGCCCGTTGAACATCAACGAACCGCAAAACCCGCGCTCACCGTCGGAAGCGGACCATCGTCTCTCGAACGATGCCCACGGCCAGTTGAGGTCGGAGCCGGCGGCGAATCACGCGGCTTCGCTCGCCGAGCTGCGAACCTCGGATGCTCAACCGGTTGGGCTTGCGGATCCGTCCTCTACTCGCGATACTCAGCCCGCCCCGGATCACGCCTCTGCGGCTCCACGCGTCAAACGTCGTCGCCGGATGCGGGTGCAAGTCCCCGTTCACACCTTCGAGTCGTTCAGGTACCGCAGCTACAGATTTCTCTGGGCCAGCACGTTCTTCTCTTCAGGCGGATTCTGGCTCCAGCAGATAGTCATCGGTTGGCTGACCTACGACATCACACAATCCGCGTTTCTGACGACGCTTGCCATGGGATTGGACGCGCTCCCCATCTTGTTCATCGGTCCGTTGGGCGGGCTCCTAGCCGACAAAGTCGATCGCAGACTGTTGTTGGCGGGGGTCCTAACGTATCAGGCGACAATTACCCTGGCGTTTGCAGCCGTAGTCTGGACGGGCGCGACCGAGACCGTTCATATTTTTGCCTACATTCTGATGATGGGCATGGCGTGGGTCATCCTCGATCCGGCGAGAATGTCCCTAATCCCGAATTCTGTGCCTAAAGAAAACCTGGTCAACGCGTTCGCATTGAACTCGTTGGGGTTCAGCGCCACGCGCCTGGCTGCGCCGGTCATCGGAGGGGCCGTGCTCGCGCTGGTGGGTCCGGGTCCGGCGCTGGTAGGCGAAGCGGCCCTACAGCTTGCTGCCGTGACGGCGGCATTGGCGATCCGGCTACCCAAAATCGACCGCGGGAAGCTAAGGCTGAGCAGCGCCCTGAGCGAGCTGGCGGAGGGGGTCCGTTATGTGAGGTCACAACCCGTCGTCCTCAGTGCGATGATCCTGGGTGTGCTGCCGCCGCTGATTTCGTTCCCTTATGTGAGCGGACTGATGCCCGTCTTCGCGGCTGAGGTGTTCCAAACGGGCTCAGTAGGCCTAGGGTTGCTGATGTCCTCGCTCGGCGCCGGTTCAGTGGTTGGAACGCTGTTGCTCGCCTCCCTTGGCGATGTCCGACGCAAAGGGCGCCTTATCACCATCGCAGTCGTATGGACCGGCATCGCCATGCTCGTGTTTTCGGTTGTCAGATCGTTGGAATGGGCGATCCCTGCCTTGATGCTTGTCAGCGTCGGGATGATGCTGTTCTTCGCAGCAACCAGCGCCCTGATACAGAGCATGGTGCCCGACGAATTCAGGGGCAGGGTTTCGTCTCTATACGCTTTAACCTTCGGCTTGCTCCCCATAGGAAGCCTGACAGCGGGCATGGTCGCACAGAAATGGGGCGCCCCGCTGGCAACGACGATCGCGAGCATCGTCATCGTCGTCGTCGTCATCGCCTTCTCCCTGCGGACCCGCGTGCTCTGGCGGGCGGGCTAAGGTTGATCGTCGCGCAACAATACTGCAATCGTGAGTTCGTCGCACGGATCGTCGGGTTAGGCGTGCAGGCAGGTCGCATTTCAAGTCTCGATTCCTGTACAATCAGATTCGTTCCGCACCGGAAAAACGGGTCAGCCGTGATCCATGGACAAAGAATGGTTCTGGCGTGACGCTGGGTGGGAGGACCTGATGAGCACCACCGCGTACATCATGATCGAAACCAGCGTGGGCAAAGTCAACGAGGTGGCCGCGACGCTACGGTCCACCGCCGGTGTAACCGCGGTCGACATCGTGATCGGCCCGTACGACGTCATCGCCACCGTGTCCGCATCGGATATGAACGCGGTTAGCGAAATCCTGGCCAGCCAAGTCCACAAGATCAAAGGCGTAGCCCGCACTTTGACCTGCATTTCGCTCAACAGAGGTTAACCATCCAAGATCGTACACTCGTTTCGTGCGACATGGGGGAGACGGCATCTCTGCCCAGGTGGTTTGATTATTCCTCGCACTCTCAGCGGTCCCGTACGCTTGTCGTTCCGCGCGAACTCTCAACGGTATCGATCACTGCATTCAGAGGTGAATTGTGAAGTTTTCGCTGTCGTTTCTTCCCAAAGAAGACAAGTTCTTCTTCCTGTTGCATCAGAGCGCGACAAACATTCAGGATGTTGCGCGGCGGTTGAAAGACCTGACGCAAGACTTCGACAACGTCGAGGCGAAAGTAGCCGAGATCAAAGACCGCGAGGAGTTTGGCGACCGGATCATCCACGACGTCACGAGAGCGCTCCACCGAACGTTTGTGACGCCCATCGACCGAGAAGACATCCTCGAGCTCGCCGGACGGCTGGATGACGTTGTCGATGCGATCGACGAGGGCGCCCAATACATCCTGGAGTACAAGCTCGAAGAACCGACCCATGCCGCCCAGGAGCTCGCTGACATCATCGTGGAGTGCGCCAACGAGTTGGAGCGTGCAATCGCCTTGCTGTCGTCCAAGAACGCAAAGCTGCGAGACATCTTGCCGATCACCGTCGAGATCAACCGACTCGAGAATATGGCGGACAAGGTTACCAGCCGAGCCAGGGGCGAGCTGTTCAGCAACGGATCCGACATGGCCTACATCCTCAAATGGCGCGACGTGTACGACGATCTCGAAGAGGCCACGGACAGGGCGGAGGACGCGGCGAACGTGCTCGAGGGGATTGTGCTGAAGCACTCATGATCTGCGCTAAGGTGATGGCGCAACAACGATGATCGAATCCGCATCACTCGGCTTCCTGATTCTCGTTATCGTCATTGCGATGGCATTCGAGTTTGCCAACGGGTTCAACGATGCTGCAAACGCAATCGCGACAGTAGTCTCCACACGTGTTTTATCTCCGTTAGCCGCCGTGGCCATGGCCGCCGTTATGAACTTTGTCGGCGCCATTTCAGGAACCGCGGTGGCAAAGGCAGTCGCCAAGGGCGTGGTCGACCCCGACGGAATTACCCAGACGGTCGTCGCGGGCGGTGTGGCGGCCGCTGCGCTTTGGGTGTTCCTTGCCAGTCGGTGGGGGATGCCTGTCAGCGGGAGCCACAGCCTTATCGCCGGAGTCGCGGGCGCTGGCGTGGCGCAAGGCGGTTTCGGACTTCTCCAAGGCCCGGGGCTGACAAGAATTCTCGAGGGGCTTGTCCTCTCGCCGATCTTTGGCTTCTTTCTGGCTTACGTGGTCATGCTGACCATCTACTGGACACTCAAGTCGATGGCGCCGACGATGATCACGACGATTTTCTCCAAGGCTCAAATATTCACGGCGGGATGGATGGCGTTCAGTCACGGGTCGAACGACGCCCAAAAGACAATGGGTATAATCACGCTCGCGCTGTTTACGCACGGGTCCATCGACGCACTCGAAGTCCCGTTTTGGGTCATCGTTCTCTCGGGATCCGTGATGGCCGCCGGCACCTACTTCGGAGGCTTCCGGGTCATACGTACACTGGGTGTTCGAATCGTCAAAATGAGACCGATCCACGGCTTTGCGGCTGAAGGCGCGGCCGCCGGCGTCATCACGATCGCGTCGCGGATGGGCATTCCGATCAGCACCACCCACACAATAACGTCCGCGATCTTGGGAATGGGCTCGACACGGAGGATCTCCGCCGTGAGATGGGGCGTTGCACGGAGCATTGTGTACGCCTGGGTTCTCACGTTCCCCATCTGCGGCGTTCTCGGCGCGGTCTTGTACTATCTGGCGGACTTGGTCGTCGCGTAGGACAGACTGCCTTCAACGCCAAGTCGAACCACAATGCATCGATGTGCCAAGGGAGGTCCAATCGCATCCACGGTTCTTGCGCTGGTTAGTTCGCGGACCAGACCGGGTGAGTATCGTAATTGTCGGCGCATTGCATTCGCAACAACGAGTTCGGCTTTGTTTGGGGGCCGTGCGTATTTAGGTTGACCTTGGTTCCGGCGAGTGCCTATAATCCGATTTGTCCCTGGAACCGCGAAGTATACGATTTACTTAGCCACCCGGCGTTGCAATTTGACTTCAGGCAATCCGACAACCCAGCTGTCCGATTCCGAGCGCGCGCTACTGTATACGGTGAGAGCAGGCGCGCTCGCAATCTTGTTCATGCCGCTCATCGTGACGAGCCAGACGCTCTTCCCGTTTATCGTCGGCAAAGCCTTGTTCGCTCGCTCGGTCATAGAGATCACCGCGGCCGTTTGGCTGATGTTGATCTTCGCATATCCAAAGTACAAGCCCACCCGATCGTGGGTGCTTACAGCGTTCGGAGCCTGGGTAATCATTTCGCTGTTGGCGGGATTCACGGGCGTGAGTCTCCTACGCAGCCTGTGGTCCACATATGAGCGAATGCAGGGAATCGTCGATCTCGCCCACTGGTTTGCATTCGTTGTAATCTTGAGTACGACATTCCGGAACTTCAACGATTGGAAGCTGGTTTTCAGCGTGAACCTTGGCGTGAGTACACTTGTATCCGTGCTCGGAATCGGTGCATATATTGACATATGGGAATCTGATCTGATCGGAACGGGTACGAGGATTCAATCAACCCTTGGCAACGCGACGTACGTTGGCGCCTACACGATGGTCAATGTCCTGATCGCCATCGGCTTGATGCCCCACGCTTGGCAAGACAACGCTGCTTCCACGTCTCACGGGGCGGCTCGCCGCCGCCGCAGGCGTTCGGCACGAAGATCAGAGTCGCGCTCGGATGCTCGAATTTGGTTGTCCGTTTTCTGGATATCCTCCATAGGCATCAATCTGTGTGCATTCTGGCTGGCTGGCACCAGAGGAGCATTCGGGGGTATGGCTGCTGGAACATTGGCTTTCGCAAGCATGTATGTTTTGTGGGGGGCCGCAGATGTGTTGCGGAAAGTCGTGTATGCCATATTGGGAATTGCTGCTGTGGCCACAATCTTCGTCATCGTCGCCATGACGACGCCTTGGGTCGATCCGATTGTGGATTCCAGCACCACGCTTCGGCGAATAACGACGGTAAACCTGGAGGACGCTAGCCTGAAAGGAAGAACGACCGCGGTGGGCGCGGGCCTCCGAGCGTACCTAGACAAACCGTTCTTTGGCTGGGGACCGGAAAATTACCTTATTGCCTGGGGCAGGTACTTTGACATGGAATCCGGAGTAGTGGAACGGTTCGACCAAGCCCACAACAAACTGGCCGAGGAGCTCACGACAAAAGGCGCGTTTGGCTTGGCTGCCTACGTTTGGATCTGGGCAGCAATGGGGTGGATTATAGTCATAGCCATGCGGCGCCGTGATCGGGCTGACAAGATTATGGTCGCGTTTGTCGGCGCCGCCCTTGTGGGCTTCTTCGCGCAAAACATGTTTCTGTTCGATTCGCCAGTGACGGCATTCCAGTTCGCAATGATGGTGGCTTTCGTTGCTGCCGAAGAGCAATGGCAGAGGCGCACCAATGAAGCCAGCGAACCCGACCGCCGATCCACCGGATTCTTGTCCTTCGATTCGTCCTTGGCACGGAACGTGGGCGTCCTGTTGAGGACGCCGGTGGGCGGGATTGTGGGCGCGATCACTCTGGCTGCTTTGGTTACCGCCGCTTTAGTATTTTTTAACATTCGAGCATTTACTGCAGCCACAGCAGTGGTACAAACGACTAATCCCCAGATCTCATGGGATGAACGATTTGGATATTTCGAAGAGTCAATCGACGATTTTCCTGGATTGGCAAACTACCCTCGTCTGCTGTTGTTGAGTCAAGTGACGAACAATATCGGATCTTTGACAACTGATGAATTGACGTCCGCTTTGGGTATGATCGAACGAGAAGGGATTCGGGCGATCGAAGATGAACCGGAAAGTTGGCGAGTCCATTTGTCGATGGCTCGGTTTTATCAACTGTTATCCCAGGCAAATCCTGATTTTCTTGACGCGGCCAGAGAGCATTTGGACGAAGGCATCAAGTTGGCGCCTAGGACACTGGAAGCCGATTCGACTCGCAGAGAGCAGGAGCGACTTGAGGCCGCTCGCCCCTGATAACACACACGGTTGGAAGCGTGTGACTAGTCAATTGGCCGTTTGCCGGTTGCAGCGTCGCGGGCCCCAACATCGAATCCATGCCTAACTCCGCTGCGTCGGGCCGAACCGGTCAAACGCTGAATCCGCTCAGCATGATGAGTGTTGCCACAAAGACAGATTGTCGGGGCGATGCCGTTGAATTGGTAGCCGCGACCGTCAATCCAGAATCGATTGCACACGATCGAGATCGTTTTTTCGGAAAACCGCTGTGCGGTCGAAATTCACGCCGGTCACATTTAGGTTCAGAGGATTGGAGTGCTAGGCGACCGGCTATGCACAACAATTGAGTGCGGGCTTCGACCTGGTGGATTTGCGCCTTCGGCTTTGTATCCAGGCATCTGCCTGTCTACCGCGAGAATACCAGTAACGACGCGTGAGTGCGACAAAGGCATCTTGATATGCTGGAATGCCGGGGCCGGATAGCCGATGGGGTCAGGCAACGATGTCCTTCGCCCAGTCGCGTTGGTCCATATACCATTTTACGGCCCCTTCGACGCCCGTTTCCAGGCCGGTCTGGGGACGCCAATCCAGAAGTCTGGCGGCTTTCGTGATGTCAGCCCACGTCGACTGAACATCTGCTGAATGTCGAGATTGATGCTCCACGGCAGCTTTCTTGCCCAGCGTATTTTCGATGATGGATATTACGCGCGTGATGCGGGCCGGATTGTCGCTTCCGAGGTTGATGATCTCGTACCCAACCGGTTCAATGGATGCCGCAACACCCAGTGCGATATCGTCCACGTGTGTGTAATCTCGCTCGCCGCCGTCGCCGTATAGGTGGATTGGCATGTCCTCCGCTATCGCTCGCGTAAACCTATACACGGACATGTCCGGACGCCCTGCCGGTCCGTACACCGTGAAAAACCGGAGAACGGTCACGTCTATTCCGAACAAGTGGTGATAGGTGTGGGCAAGCGTCTCCGCGGCTTTCTTCGTGGAGGCATATGGCGACAGAGGCATTGACGTGGCAGCGTCCTCTTTGAACGGCGGAATCGTGTCGTTGCCGTAGACGCTCGACGTCGACGCCAATACGAATTTCCCGACTCCTCGCTCTTTGCACAACTCGAGAAGATTCAGCGTGCCGCCGTAGTTCGTCTCCACGTAGATCCAGGGGTTGTCGACGGATTGCCTGACGCCCGCTCTGGCCGCGAGGCTGATGACTCCGTCGAAATCCGTGTCGAACAGCGGGCCCAGTGCGGCGATGTCGCGAATATCGGCCCGCTCAAATCGGAACGCCTCTATTCCTTCCAATTGCCGGAGACGCCAATGCTTGAGCACAGGGTCGTACCCATCGCTCATGTCGTCGATCCCCGTCACCAAGTGACCCTGATCTAGCAGCACTTTGGCTACGTTCGAAGCTATGAAACCGGCGCATCCGGTCAACAAGTAATGTCCCATGAATCCTCAACCCTCTGGTAGGCCGGTCTAGTCCGACGCCCTCAAATCTTTCACTACTATACATAAACGACGACATTTGCAGCGGAATTGGCGTCAAGTCAAAGCCACATCAAGCAGCGCCTCGGCTGCGCTGCGGTCGCAAGGTTCCGGAAAACGAAGCGAAGCAATGTGTCAAACACCCTGACGACCCTGGTACCCTGTCCTATTGTGCGGGTTCCGGAAATGTCGTCGCTCGTAGGCTCTGCGACTGATTACAGGAACCGCCAGGCAGGATTTACAATTGACCACCATGATTGGGCGGGAGGAACAGTGAGACCCATCCACCACGCGATGCTGTCAACCGCGGTCGGCGGCGCGGCTTGGGGCTTGACCGGCGAACCTTGGGCCATTCCGGTCGCTGTCGGCGCTGGCGTGCTCATCGACGCCGACCATCGGGTGGACCAGATCTGGTACTTTTATTTGCATCGTCGGCCAGCAGCGATTCTAGCGCTCCACGGTTGGGAGTGGCTTGCCGCGCTCGCGGTCGCCTCCGCCGTGCTGGCATTCCCTTGGTGGCTGGTCGCGACCACCCTCGGTTATGGCTCTCATATCGCCTCCGACCACCGCTTCAACGAGCCAACCAGACGGCGATACTCGTTCTCATATCGGGCGTTTCGCGGGCTCCGGGTCGAGCATTTCTCAAATCGTTGGAGGATTGAGCGCCCTTTGGACGCCTTCATTAACGAGCTCTCGTTTGTGGGACGGGAGCGTAACCGAGGTCATCGATCCGACACGTGACCTAGGGAACCGACTCCATCCACACGGCTTTTGCTTCGCCCGGGCGAGTCGGATGAGTGTGCGGTCGGCGCCCTTCCAGGGTCAAATTACCGGCCGACACCGAGACGTTGTGCGTCGCTACAATCCTTGCGGCCGCGCCTTCCATCGCTCCCCGAACCTCAGGCACGCGAGCGGTCTGGGCGCCCCTTCGATTGCAAATCGCTTAACCGCCGAACGAAACGTTCGTCGACGTCATCGACCTTGAGAATCTCGTCGATGTATTCGGGCGCTCGACATCTTCAAGGGTCGCTCGCTACGTCGGACACGGTCGATCCACCAGGTTTTCAGATGAAGTTGCGGGTCGCGACCATGCCCTCCGGCCATCAAAGGAACAAGACCAGACGCTATGGTCTTATTTCGTACAGGATGTTGAGTGGGTCGTCCAAGGGCAGTCGGCGGACGGAACTGAATCCTGCCTCCAAACACAGTTCCCGCACCTTTTTGGGATGAAACCCGGCCGTACCAAGCCCTTTGCCGCCTTTGGCCAGCGATGTTGTCATGCAGAACATGACGCTGACCCCGTAAAGCATTGTTCCAATCGGCCCGATCTCTTCTTCGAGTTTGTCTGACGAATTGAAATCCAGCAGGAGATTTGTGCCGTCAGGCTTCAGGGCGTTTCGAATAGCTTTAAGCGCGCGGCGAGGATTCACCATGTCGTGGATGACGTCGAACGTTGTTATGAGGTCGTATTTCTCAGGGAACCCATCCGTCACGTCGAGCTCAACGAAGCGGGCCTTGTTGGTCACGCCGGCTTCTTGGGCATTTCTAACTGCATATTCTATCGATGGAGGATGGTTGTCGTATCCTACGTATCTAGACTCTGGATAAATCTTGGCCATTTTGATCAACGCTCGATCGTTGCCACAACCGACGTCGGCAACCGTGGCGCCTTGCCTTAACTTCTGTTGAAGTCCAGGCATGGCCGGTATCCACCGTTGTGTCAGCAAATTTTCAAACCAACTGTTGGTCAGCCGCTCGAAACCAACCCAATAATCGTGGCCATACACGGATTGTGAGATGCCGCCGCCGTTTCTAAATGCCTGAATAACCTGATCGACGGGCTTTAGCGTCGGTGGCATCTGCTGATGCGTGCCGCCCATGAACAGTGGCCCGCCTTCGTGAGCCAGGACGGGAGCGTGCTCACGCGGAAGTGCGAACCGTTGCGAGTCGGGGTTGTAATCCAAATAGCCGGCGCACGTCAAGGCGCTCAACCATTCCAACGAATACCGTTCGTTGATTCCTGCCCGTTTTGCCAACTCGCTGCTTGTAGCTGGTCCGTCGCTACCGAGGATCTTGAATAAACCCAAGCGGTTCCCGATGGCGCACATCGTCACGGTAAACGCCGCCGCCACATCGACAAATGCCGTGTTCGCGGACACTTCCGCTTGGGCCTGGTCCATCGGCTTCTCGTCCATGTCGTACCTCCGCAGATATCCAACGCTGCAACTTCTCGAACGGGACAGTGTTTGAGGACCGGACTCGGCAATCCGTCTCGGACAGGTTGTCGATCGCCCTCAGTCCAGTCTCGGTTGCGACGGCTTGGCTTGAATGAGACTGTCGAGGACGACGATGACCGCGTCAGATCCACGCCGCGAGGTCAGTTTCTTCGCTGCGATCGAGGCGAGTCGACCCGACGTGAGAACCAACTCTGGATCGCCAAACCCCGATTCGCTGAGCCGGTTTGCAACCACTTTTTACGATGTATGGCTTACCCAAGCTCATGTTGGCAAGCACGCACGCCCTAAAACCGGCAGGGGGTTCCAGTCGATCGGAAGTGTACAACAACCGCATGCCATGTGGTACGGTATGGGCCGGTTGCAGCCCAGAATCTGGCACGGAGGCCGTCGTCCATGAAGATCACGGGATTGGCGGTCCACACGTTCGAACCCCGGCCGAACGCCCACCAAGAGACTCCCGAGTACATGAGCGCGATGACGCGACAAAATGGGGTCGCCGTCATATCCACCGACGAGGGCATCGACGGCGTCGTCTCGACGTTGGCGGGAACCGCCAAACAGCTTGCGAGCCTTTGGGTAGATGCGCGAGATCACATCGAAGGCGCGGACCCGTTGGACCGCGGCGGTATCGAGAACGTGCTCAGCCGCCGTTTCGGATGGCCGGCCCGAGTTCTGGGAGTGCTGGACTACGGGCTCTGGGACATCGCCGGCAAGGCGTTCAACCTGCCTGTGTATCGGTTGCTGGGCGCGACGCGAGAGAAGGTGCTGGCCTACGGCTCGACCGTGCACCACGCGAAGGACGAGCGATTCGTCGAGATCGCGCTCGAGGCTAAGTCGCGTGGGTTCACGGCGGTGAAGCTGCACCCGTATAGCGCGGCGGACCACGACATCCGCATGTGCTACGCGGTTCGCAAAGCAGTCGGCGACGACATGAATCTGATGCTCGACACGCTGGCGTACCCGGGACCTTACAGCCGTCATGACGCGTTCAAAGTAGGCAGCGTGTTGGACGAGCTCGGCTTCTGGTGGTTTGAAGATCCGCTGCCGAAGACCGACTTGGACGGCCTCGCGGCGCTGACTCGGGCGTGCCAAAAAGTGCAGGTTCGCATGGCGGATCGCGTAGAGGACATCCGCGAGTACGCTGAGCTAGTTCGTCGCCGTTGCATGGACATAATGGCCGGACCCGCGTCCTTCGGCATTACCGACCTCATGAAACTGTCGGCGATGGCCGAGGTCAATCACATGAACATGGAGCCCCACGATTTCGGAGGCGGAATCGCTAGCCTCCACGTTCTGCTCGCCGTCACGAACGCCGATTACTACGAGCTCGCAGTGCCGCAAGGGTGTTTCGACACTGAACTCTACCCGGGCGTCTATCTCGATCCGATGGACCTCGACTCCGAAGGCTACGTGCACGCGCCGACGAAGCCAGGATTGGGTTTCGGGATCGATTTCGCCGAAGCGGAAAAAGTCACAGAGCAGACAGTCGTAGCTTAACGACAGATGGACAGCGACAGGGCAAATTGCCGATGACTGAACCGAACCCGATCTCCGAACAAGCGGCACTGACCGCATCAAGGCAGGCACGAGCCGCGGCAATCGCCGGTGCGAGCGGTATCGAGAATGCGCTCGACTCCGGGGCGCTGGCCAGACGTGTCGACATCACGCTGTCCGAGGCGATCGTGTTGGGTCTTCTCCGGCAAAACGTCTCGAATTTTCTGTGCGTGCTCGGCCACGGCGCCACTGAGGTGGCGGAAGTTCTTCGCATCTACCAGGAGGCCGGGCTGGTCAAGGCATACGCCCTTCGAAGCGAGATCGAAGCGTCGCATGCCGCGACGGCGTTGCGCTGGGTGACCGGCGAGAAAGCCGCAGTCGTGACATCCATCGGACCCGGGGCGCTCCACGCATTGGCGGCGTCGCTCGCCCCTGCTTCAGACGGACTCGGCGTCTGGTATCTATTCGGAGACGAAACCACCGAGGATGAAGGGCCCAACATGCAGCAGGTCCCGTCTCACGAGCAGCACGGGTTCCTGCGATTGTGCTCCGCGATGGGCAAGGCGTACACGCTCCACACCCCGCTGGCCGTTTCGACCGCGCTGCGTCGAGGCATGAACACGGTGGACCATCCACACCGCGCTGGACCGTTCTATTTGCTGATGCCGATGAACACCCAGGCCAACATGATCAAGGGCTTTAATCTGGACGAGCTCCCCAACGGCGCACCCCCGCCGCTTGGCGAGGCGGCCGACAACGGCTCGTACGCCGAGGCGATCGGTGCCATCAGTCAAGCTCGCAAGGTGGTGGTTCGTGTCGGCGGTGGGGCGCGAGATGCCGGACCAGAGATCGAAAGACTCCTGGAAGCCACCGATGGCGTGGCTGTCACGAGTCCGCTGGTTTCAGGCGTGATTACGTACGACCATCCCCGCAACATGACGGTTGGGGGCTCGAAGGGCTCGCTCAGCGGCAACTACGCCATGGAGAACGCCGACCTGCTCATCGCCGTCGGATCGCGATTTGTTTGCCAATCCGATTGCTCCCGCACCGGGTACCCGAATGTCGAACATGTCATCAACATCAATACCGATGCAGAGACCGCGACCCACTACAGCAAGACCACCGCGATGGTCGGCAACGCTGCCGCGACCGTTCGAAGACTGGTCGACTCGCTCCTGGATCGCGGCGACAACCGAGGCCCATCGCCTTCCGAATGGCTCACGGACTGCGCCGCCCGAAAACGAGCCTGGGACGAATTCAAAGAACAGCGATACCAGACTCCCAAGCTACTCGATCCGATGTGGGGCAGGGAAGTGCTCACCCAGCCTGCCGCCATCAAATCCGCGACCGACTGGGCTCGCGACAACGACGTCGTGACTTTCTTCGACGCCGGCGACGCCCAGGCCAATGGATTCCAGATCGTCGAGGACGACGTGCTCGGCCGGACGTTCACCGAAACGGGAGCGAGCTACATGGGTTTCGCGGTATCCGCGCTGTTGTCCACGACGGTGGCTCGCCGGCGATTCTACGGCCTGGGGATCACGGGCGACGGCTCATTCACGATGAACCCGCAGATCCTGATCGACGGCGTCGAACACGGCGCCAGCGGCTGCATATTGCTGCTGGACAATCGCAGGATGGCTGCGATTGCCGGTCTGCAGATCGACCAATACGGCTCTGCGTACGCTGCCAATGACTCTGTCGCGGTCGACTACGTTGCATGGGCGCAGGCAGTCAGCGGCGTTCGAGCGTTTCGCGTCGAGGATTCGATCGAATCGCTGGTCGATGCACTCCGTCAGGCGCGGTCGTATCATGGCTTGTCGCTAATACATGTCCCGGTCTACTTCGGCCCCGACGAGCTCGGCGGGATGGGCGTGTTCGGTCGCTGGAACGTCGGCAACTGGGGAGAGCAAACCCAAGCCATGCGTCACGACATCGGGCTCTAACGACCACGAATCCGGTCCACTATGGCGGATCACTGGCGTCCACGGAGTGAGGAATGCAATCCGATAAGATCAGAGTAGGCATTGTAGGCCTGGGCTTGGTGTCCTCCGCGCACCTGAAGGGCTACGAGAGTCATCCCCGGGCTGAAATCGTGGCTGTCTGCGATACGGATGCCGAGCGAGTCCGCGAGTTCGCAAAGATTCACGGCATCGCGGGCACCTACACATCGTATGAAAAGATGCTGCGCCATGCCGCTATCGGCGCCGTCGACATCGCGACGCCCACGCATCTTCATGCGCAGATGACGCGTATGGCCGTCGAAGCAGGCAAGCACGTCCACTGCGAAAAACCGTTCAGTCGAACTGTGGCCGAAGGGCTCGAAGCCACGGAGGCCGCCGCGAAGGCCGGTGTGAAGCTGGCCGTCGGCGAGACATACGTGTTCGTCACTCCGCACGTCAAAGCGCGCGAGCTCATCGACCAGGGCGAGATCGGCCGCCCGATGCAAATACGGCACCGACACGGCGCTTGGGTAGCGCGAGAACAACCCGCGATCCCAGTCGGTCCGCTGGATAGAGGCTGGCGCATCGACCCAGAGCAATCCGGGGGCGGCGCCTACCCGTGGATATTCGATCACGCGGTCCATTTCTTCGCCGCAGCCGAATACTTCGCCAGCGACGCACGGATCGCCGAAGTGTATTCGCTCGCGAGCCGCGTGGACGAAGCCGGTCAATCGGGAGTCAGCGCCCCCCACGACCCCTACGCGAAACCCGAGCAAGACATCCCGATCGTTACGTGGACGTACGAGAACTCAGCGATGCAGGGCGCATGGATGCGCGCGGAACCGCTCAACGGCAAGTTCGACTTCATGCGTGGCTTCAGCACGACGATCATCGGCGAAACCAGCGCCATCGAGGTTTTGGGAGAGGGCGGACACGGCCTGGTTTGGAACGGTAAACAGCAGCATCTGGTGCTACATCGATCCGGCAAAGAAACGGTCGCGTACCGGTTCGACGAGAGCCCCGACGACATCTGGCAATCCGAGATCTCTTACTACAGCCAAGGCCACATCAACCAGGTCCACCACTTCGTCGACTCGATCGTCAACGACACCCAACCTCGCTACGACGGCGCCGCGGGCACTCACGCCGTCCGCTGCACGCTAGCCACAATCCGCTCAGCGCAGGAATCGCGACCGATCAAGGTCAGCGACATCGAGCCGAGTTACGCTGCGTACGGGTAGCGACCGGCATTGTCGCCGCGTCGCTACGCACTGCTTTCTGAGCGACGACGATTCAATTTGTTGCGCCCGGACGGCTCGGTTAATAATCCGCCAGGCTCTGCGTGCCCCAGCCGAAGATGTCTTGGGCGTGGTAAGCGCCGTATCGACCTGGGATGGGCGGCTGTTCGCCGAACCAGTGCTCGTCAGGGTGCGACAGAGCGCCGACGACACGCCCTACTGACGCGAACGTGTCCGGCACGGAGCCGGTCCCCAGGCTGACCACGGACACCACCTCGGGCGGCGACACGAGCAACGGAGGCGCGGTTCCGCCTTCGGGATCCTCCTCCTCGGTGAGCAGCACTGTCTTGATGCCCATGCGCTCGCAGGCCGGCTGCGTTAGGATCGTCTCCACGAATCGTTGGCCTCGGATGTCGGTTGTCGTGATCGCCGCCCCCGCTCCGATCTTGGCTGCAAGATGGGCGACCCGTTCGGCGGCAATCTCCTTCTCGACCTGCATCGTCCAGTTGGTGCGTTGAATGATGCAGCTCAGGAAATTGAAGGTCTTCCCGTGTCTGCGGCACACGTCGAGGACCACGGGGTGTTGGCCAGCATCCACGAGTGACGTTGGGACACAGCGCCGTCGAGCATCTCGGTGCCCTCGATCAACCAAGGCGCTGACAGTCGCGTCTGGCCATAGACAGCCATCCCAAGCGACGACCGAGCTCCGACGGACCACTCCGTCGACGACAGGTGTGGGATGAACACCGCGCCCGGCAATCCCTCTTTGGGCGTTAGGTCGAAGACCTCCTGCTCCGGCGGCGCCAGGTCAGCGACGGTTTGTGCCAGCCGGTCGCTGATTCGAAGCGTCGCCGAGTGCAGGATGCGATGGCGGTCTTCGGCGTTCACGCCGCTTGGCGCTTCGAACGAAACGCAGATGTTGTGCATCAACGCCCAGGGTGTCACCGCGTTGCGCCCCGACATGTCGAAGAACGGATCGGGCGAGCCTGACTGTTTTCTGGTGAATCCAACTCGGTCGTCGACGATGACTTGACTCGTGTCGATGCACTCGACCACGGCACACCCGCCCAGCCGGTGAGTGCGACCTTGGCCGACCATAGCGGTCGAGCGTCCGCATATGCCTGGGTACGCGATGCCGGGCCCGTCGAGCTTGACCTTCGGCTCGACGATGTCCGTGTAGTTGATGACACGAACGTCGTCACCGGGCTGAAGGATGTCGATCTCGAAGTTTCCGACGTTTGGGTCTTCACTGACGATGGACCTGAGCTCGCCCAAATCGATTTCTAGGACGCCATCGTTCCAGTGTGTTTGCGAGCCCTCGACGATTTCCGAGACTGGGAACGTGCCGACTTCAAGACGCATGAACTGCCTCCCTGGCTTCAGAGGGTTCGGCGGGTTCGAACAATGTCGGACCGTCGACTGCAGTCTGAAGCGCGCCTAGCGCCGTTTCGACGATCCGGCGCGTCAGCGCACGGTCCATCGTCTCCGACAGGCTCGGATCACCACACACGTGTTCAACGCGCACGCCCCTGATGATTCGATTGGCGCCCACGGCCATCGGAATGATCGGCAGGGCAGTCATCATCGCGACCGGAATCCCGCTTCGTTCGAGCTCCTTCGTGATCGTTGCGCCGCAACGATTGCAGCTTCCTCAAGTCGCCACGAGCAGGACAGCATCGACTTTCTGTTCCCGCAACTCCTCGGCGATCTCGCGGCCCATCTTCTGTGCGGAGGTGACTGCCGTCTGATTGCCTGTCGTCGCGAAGTACACGTCGTACACGTTGCCGATCGCGCCTTCGGATTCAAGCTGCCGAACGGTGCGCAATGGCAGGGCGTAGCCCGGATCCTTCGTGTTCAGCCACTGAGTGTTGAAACCGCCGTGGACCGACTCCCATTCACCAACCGTCAGCTCGTCGAGGCCGCTGATGTCGTATCGGAAAAAGCCTTCCGCGCGGGCGGAGCCGAGCCGGTCAGGATTGCCGTGGGGCACCATCCCGCCGCTTGTCACTAACGCTATCGTCTTCCCCGACAACCCCGAAATGGGCGCGGGCGGGTCAACGTCATCGTACTGCTTGACGTAGACTTCCGAGGTGAACGGCTGGCCGGTAAGGCGCGCCTCGATCATGTCAACAGCCCTGGCCGCGCCAACGCGTTCTCGGACAATCGGCTTCCGGACTCCTCTTGGCAGATAGCCCTCTTCGTCCGCGGGACCGAGTTCAATTCCCCGGCCCAGTTTGAGCGCGACCGGCGCCAGCCGGTCCATGATGGATCGCATCTCCGTCGGCGTTGTGCCCGTGGCAATCGCAACGACGTCATTCCCGTAGGTGATGATCCCCGTATTGTCGTCGGTCATGGCCGTAACGGCCGGAACGCCCTGTTCCTGGGCCAGCTTGCACATCTGGGCGCATGCCAAGCCGTATCGGCCGGCGTCGAACGCGGGACCCGCAACCACGACATCGGCGTCGTATTGCTTGAGTGCCTGAATCGCCGATTGCGCGGAAGCCTGTTCCTCTTCGACGAAGTAGTTGTCGCCGGCGACGATCGTCGCAACGATGGTCGCTTGATCGCCGAGAGCCTGCTTTAACGCGCGGCCCGGTCCGACGGCGCCCCCGCGCGTCTCCACCGGCAGGTTTGCATGTTCTTCGCCGCCGATGCCGCCGAAGAACTGGTTCAGGTAATGCACCACTCTGACTAGGCTGTCCATGCGAGCCTCCTAGGCGAAGGTCGTACTCCATCGAAGCGTCCGGATGGCGGAATCGTACAGCCGTCCGGTTTTGGGCGTCAACATGTTCGCGAGCCATGGGAACGCGGTCGATTTCCGTGATTAAGTATTCCGGTTGCGATTGGCGGGAGCAGGATCGAAGATGAATCCCGATCCGGAAGCGTCCGAATCCGCCGCCGTCTGGCGGTTAACGACCAGCAATGCAGCGCTCGCGAGTGGCTCAGGCTGATCCAGCGATGGCCGGTTCTTGCGATATTGACTTGGCGATTCGGTCATCCGATCGACCGACGACACACTTTACAACCGGAGGAGGAAATCGGTTATTTACTCGAACATTTTGGCGCCGCTGGACGGCTCGGATTTGGCGGAATCGGCGTGCCCCACGCCAAAGTGTTGGCGCGGTCCGAGAGCGGGACTCTACATCTCGTGAGCGTGTTGTTCACACGGCATCCCGGCGGCGGCTAAGGCGCCGACGTGGCGATTCAGAGGAACTCCGCTACGCCGGTATGAACCGCCGGTAGGATCGCAACCAGAAACCAACCAAGATCAGTGCCATGACAACCAGCCCCAGGCCGGAAACGCCTGGGACTGGGGCTGGCGATCCCGAACCGCCCGACACTTCAAGATTCACGATCATTTGGTTTTGTCCGTGAACAAGCTTCTCTTCTTGGGCGTCGAATACGCTCACCCACTTGGATCGTGCCTGACCTCCCGCGGGGATACTTTGACCAACATGAGCTGGTCGAAGTTGTTGAAGTCTCCTCTCCAATCGAACTCGAAGATTCCGCCCGCGCCGGTTTGTCCAGATGCAATTTCCTGGCTGAGATACGGCGAAATGCTGCGGACCTTCCACACCGAACATCGACTCCACTCTGCGCGGTTTGTGTGCTTCCGTTGGTAACTCGGATTTGAGTCTGCGACATGTCCGGCGTCGTGTCGGTCAGGCACGCCGCGTTCCCCCCGCGGCAAGGATGGTCGATCACCGCGACAGTCACTGCCGCGAAGCTGTAGACCGTCAGCGAAAGTGGGACACATTTGGGCCTGAAATTAATAGAGACAGTCGGTAGATAAAGCGAGCTCCTGACAGGGG
>Ga0187833_10001567_pt1 | contig 25943 bp, 24 predicted proteins | sample ETNtaG_37_FD_167968 | JGI IMG/M metagenome (GOLD analysis project Ga0187833, IMG submission 167968) | Marine microbial and viral communities from oxygen minimum zone, Eastern Pacific Ocean - ETNP2014_SV_400_PacBio MetaG (Illumina Assembly) | ecosystem: Environmental > Aquatic > Marine > Hypoxic...
CCCATGTATCCGCATATTTCGTTACATCTGAATAGTTAGGAGACATTACTACTACTTTTGAACCTCTGTACTTTGCTTCAGAAACAAAATGAGCATCAGCTGTTCGAGTCATATTTATATTTGAACCAGCAACTACCCAATATGTACTAAGGTACCAATCTGAACTTTCACAATTTTCAGTTTGATCACCAAACATGCTTGGAGAATTATGTGGAAGGTCGTGATACCACTCATAATAACTACAATAAATTCCACCTAATAAATTATTATATCTATGACCTGAAATAAAACTTAACAAGCTCATAGCTGGTATAGGTGAAAAATTAGCCATATGATCTGCACCATATTTTTTAATAGTATAAATTTGTGCAGCAGCCACTAATTCAGTAGATTCGTCCCAACTTACTCTTTTCCATCCTGATTTACCCCTTGCTGATTTGTATTTTTTTGATCTTTCTTCATCTTCAACAATACTTGCGTAAGCTTCTACTGGATCTTTGCCGTTCTTTTTCTCTTCAGTATAAAAATCCCATAACACTTTACGAACATAGGGATACTTTGGTCTTAAAGGACTGTAAGGATACCATGAAGCAGTAGCACCTCTTTGACAGCCTCTTGGTTCAATATTTGGAATATCGGGATCAATTTGTGGGTAATCAGTTTTTTGAAGTTCCCAACAGATAAGTCCATCTTTTACAAAAACCTCCCAACTGCATGCCATACCACAGTTAACACCATGGCCTGTTCGTACGCTGTAATCATAATTCCATCTTTTTCTATAGAATTCTTCCCAAGATCGAGAATCTTTGCTGATATTAAACCATTTGCTGCCGTTACTACCGTTTTTCATGATATTTCCTTTTTATTAAATTTATTAAAATCATTTAATGTCCACATTTTTTTTTCCAACTTTAAGAGCTAACAACGTTATAAAAATTATTAATAAAATACTTATAATCAACGTGAATATATACCGGGAAGGAAGATCGGCTGTCGAAGTTGCTTCTTGATTAATATTTTTGTCAAGATTTTTTAAATATAAAATTATTTCTTTTATTTCTTCATCGCTTAAACCTAGCGCCACCATTGGCATATTAAATTCTTTCAAGAGCTGCAATGCGACGGGATCCTTTTCTTCAACTAATCCATCTGGATCTTTAATTTGTCTTATAAGCCAGTTTTCTTCTCTTCTTATAGTTACTCCAGATAAATCAGGTCCAACTGAATTTCCTTTTCCAATAGTGTGACATCCTGTGCAATTACTTTGAAAAATTTCTTCGCCTACGTCTGAAGAAACAGCATGTTTAATTGGTAATAATAAAATAATAATAGAAACAACTACTACAAAAATATTTTTATTATTTGGAAATAAAAAATTATAATCCATACTGAATAGATAATATTTAATTGATTAAAATATTTGATTCAGATCAATATTTAATGGTATTTGATCTATATCAATTCTTATAAATAAATAATTTTTTATAAAGTCAATTATGGAAATATTAAATTTAAATGGTTACGGAATTTATGTTTGGCCAGCATATATTTTTACAATATTGAGTTTTTCAATTTTGTATTATTCAATCAAATTACAACTTGAAAAAGAAAGAAAAATCTTTAATGAAAAGTTTATTTTGCTTAATGCTGAAAAAGCTAATTTAGCATGCCAAAATAGTACTAATAGAGAAATTCTAGCAGTAAAATGAAAATCAAAAAATTAATTTATTTGTTTATTATTATTTCAATTTGTCTAAGTTCAAATTTTTCATTAGCAGATTCTGGAGCAGGAAAAAAAGTGTTTAATAAGTGTAAAGCCTGTCATTCTGTTGATAAAGAAAAAAATAAAGTTGGCCCTCATTTAGTAGGTATTTTTGGGAGAAAAGCGGCAGTTATAGAGAGTTTTAAATATTCAGATGCACTAAAAAATTCAAATATAATTTGGAATGAAGAATCTCTAAAAGCATATATTGCAAATCCTAAAAAATATGTACCTGGTACAAGAATGTCCTTTAATGGATTGAAAAAAGAAAATCAAATATTAGATCTATTAGAATATTTGAAAGAAGCAACAAATTAAAAAAATGATTTGATCCAAATCAATGGTTAAAAATAAAAATAATATAGAATCTAAGAATCATCTAAAATTTTTTAGATAATTATGGCTCAAATAATTGAAAATAAAACTAGCACTTTAATTAATGATATGAAGAATAAAAAGGGATTGATGGTTGGCGTTCCTGTTTACAAACCTTTTAGATACCCATGGTGTTATGATGCTTGGTTAACACAACAAAGAATTCATTGGTTGCCTGAAGAAGTGCCTATGAGTGATGACGTTAAAGATTGGCAAAAGACAATTACCCCATCTGAAAAAAATCTGCTTATGCAAATTTTTAGATTTTTTACCCAAGCCGATGTAGAAGTAAACAATTATTACATGGGACACTGCATGAATGTATTCAAACCCACAGAAGTAAAGATGATGTTGTCAGTTTTTTCAGCTATGGAAACTGTTCATATTGCTGCATATTCACACCTGCTAGACACAATAGGTTTGCCAGAATCCGAATATTCAGAATTTTTAAAAATTAAAGCTATGAGGGATAAATATGATTACTTGCAAAAGTGTGATGTTAACTCACTGCACAACATAGCAAAAACACTAGCTATTTTTAGTGCATTTACAGAAGGTGTCCAGCTTTTTGCTAGTTTTGCAATATTACTTAATTTTCCAAGACACAATAAAATGAAAGGCATGGGTCAAATTATAACCTGGTCTGTCAGAGACGAAACATTACATTGCAATTCAATGATAAGATTGTTTAAGGAATTTGTAAGTGAAAATCCAGAAATATGGACTGAAAAATTAAAACAAGAAATTTATGATGCATGCAGAACAGCTGTAATGCAAGAAGATGCTTTTATAGACTTATCTTTTGAGATGGGGCCGCTTGAAAATTTAAAAGCTGTGGAAGTTAAGCAATACATTAGATGGATTGCAAATAGGAGACTGATACAACTAGGTTTAAATGAAATATATAAAGTTGAAAAGAATCCTTTAAGTTGGCTTGATTCAATTTTAAATGCCGTTGAGCATATGAATTTTTTTGAGGGAAGATCAACAGAATATTCAAAAGCTGCTACTCAAGGGACATGGGCAGATGCGTTCGAGGATTTAAAATCCCCATATTTTGATATGCTTGAAAAAAATAAAATTATTGGAGAAAAAGAATTCTTTAAACCAAATACTTAATCATTTATAATTAATATATTTTAATGGAGTGTGGACAATGAAATATATAGATCAATTTAAAAAGATATTAGATCGATTAAAAACTGAAGGTAAATATAGAGTTTTTAATACCATTCTTAGAAAACGAGGAAGTTTTCCAAATGGTATTTGGTATTCTAAATATGGAGTTAAAAAAATTGTCAATTGGTGTTCCAATGATTATTTGGGAATGGGTCAAAGCAAAGTAGTTATTGATGGAATGAAAACTGCGCTTGATAGTGTTGGAGCGGGATCGGGAGGAACAAGAAATATTTCAGGTACTACAAAATATCATGAGGCATTAGAGAATGAATTGTCAAATTTACACAAAAAAGAGTCAGCGCTATTATTTACTTCAGCCTATGTTGCAAACTTGACAACTTTAGAAACTATTCCTAAAGTTTTATCTGATATAACATTTATCAGTGATAGCGAGAATCATTCATCAATTATTCAAGGAATAAAAAATAGTCGAGCAAAAAAAATAATATGGAAACATAATGATTTAAAGCATTTAGAAGAAATATTAATAACAATAGCAAGTCCGAAATGTGTAGTGTTTGAATCTGTCTACTCAATGGATGGGGACATTAGCCCACTCAAAGAAATTCTTGAATTGTGTAAAAAATATAATGCAATTTCGTACTTAGATGAAGTTCATGCAGTTGGTATTTATGGTTTAAATGGAGGTGGAGTATCCGAAAGAGAAAATTTGCAAGATCAAGTAGACATAATTAATGGAACTTTAGGTAAAGCTTTTGGTTTGCAAGGCGGTTATGTAGCAGGAAAAAAAGATTTTTTAGATGCAATTAGAAGCTTGGCTCCTGGCTTTATATTTACAACTAGCATAAGCCCAGTAATTTGTGCTGGCGGAATCTCATCGGTAAGATTTGTGAAAGAACACAATAATTTAAGAGAACAAATAAAAGAAAGATCATTAAAAACAAAAACTGAGCTTGAAAAAGTTGGTGTTAATGTATTAAAGAATTCATCACATATAGTGCCGGTTATCATTGGTGACCCACAAAAGTGTAAAACAATCAGTGATGAATTGCTTGATGAAGATGGTATATATGTTCAGCCTATTAATTATCCAACTGTACCAGAAGGCACAGAAAGATTAAGATTTACTCCTGGCCCTCTTCACACAGACGAAATGATCATAGATATGGTGAATAAACTTAAGAAAGCAATGATTAGAAATAAAGTTTTAAAAACTGACAATATAATCAGCTTTCAAAAAAAAGTTTCGTAAAAAGTTTTTATTTTCTTTTTCTTTTATTGGCATGCTCACATTTAAAACATTGAACAACTAATATTGCTAACAGTACCCAAATAATAAAAGCATCTCCATGTGATATGTCGTAAGTTACACCTGATATTTTTGTAAATGCAATTGTAATATAAAATATTATTGGAGAAACTATTAAAGAACCTACTAGCTTATATATGCTGCATTTGTTTATCATATTCATTTTGAGACTTTCTGGTTGGTTGATTAATAATATTTGTAGTTGATTTTTTTATAAATGTCTAAAATTAATGTTTTAAACTATACATTTAATAAATTTATTCCAAAACATTCATAAACGCTTTTTTGAAAGGTTTAATGGTATTAACTGCTCTTAGAGCAAATTTTCTTGCTATTTTAGCGGGCTTTGAAGTGTTTGTATAAAGTTGAACTATTGTATTTGTGCCTAGGTATAAAGGTATTGCGGCTAGATGTAATTTGTATTGGAATTTGTTTAAAACGAAATTTGAGCCGATATCAATATTATTTTTTATAGCTGATTTAATTTCTTTAGTGAGAATTTCTATTCCTTGTAATCCTAAATTAAATCCATGTGCTGTAACAGGATGCATTCCTACAGCAGCATCACCGATTAAAGCAAATCTATTAGAAATAAATTTTTTTGAATATACTGTGATCATTGGATAAGAGTAACGTTTTCCAATTAGATGCATTTTTCCAAAGAATAAATTAAAATTTTTTTCAACCTCAGAATTAAAATCTTTTGTTTTTAATTTAAGCAATCTTTCTGTGTTTATTTTAGTGTCAGTAATTATTATTGAAGCTTCATTATTAACATACGGAAGCAAAGCAAGTGTTTTGTTGTATTTAAAAAATTCATAGGCAATATTATTATGAATATTTTCTATTTTCATTCTACAAACAATCATGTTTTTTTTAAAGTCTTTTACAAAGGAAGAAATGCCCATTTTTGATCTAGTGTATGAAAATCGAGTATCAGCTCCAATAACTAATGAAGCTTTAATTTTTTTCTTATTTGATAGTAAAATTGAAATAAAATTGCCATTATTTTGAAAATCAATAATTTCTGACTCAATTGAAAATATATTTTTTCTTTTTTCTAATAATTTTTGTAAATATTTTTTAATTAAAAAATTTGGTATTAAACATCCTAAGCTATCTTTTTTAATATTTTTGTTTTCAAAATTTAGTGAATAGGAAGAATCTCCGTCATAAATTTTTGCTTTGTTGATATTGGATATTAAATTATTTGGAATTAAATCCCAAAATCCAATTTCCTTTAATATGTTTATTGAGCGATGAGTTAAAGCTATATCTCTTCCATCAATTTTTGGATTTTGTAATTTTCCTTTTGGACATTTGTCTATTAAAGCTATTTTAAGATTAGAATCAGCAAGAGAGCATGCTAATGCATTACCATTCGGTCCTGCTCCTATAATTGCAATATCGTAATTCATTATTTTTTCAACTATATTCCTAGACTATATTTATTTTTACTTTTTTTAAAAAACTGATCAAAAGATGAACTTATAGTTCTTGCCAATGGTCTAGCTTTAGGGTGTATAGTCAAAACATTATTTTTAAGTTTTACAAATCCTTTATCCATAAATGGTTTTATTTTAAGCAGTTCATAAAATAAAAAATTCTGGTTGTTTTCTAAATTAAATTTTTCCTTTATTTCATTAAGATCTACATTCAAGTAACACATTAGATTTTTAATAATTTCTCCATACATTCTATCTTTGTTTTTAAATTTATAACCGCGAAAAACTGGAATTTTATTTTTTTTAATTGATTCATAATAGTCCAGAGCATTTGAATAGTTTTGAACATAACCCTCAGGTACTGAGCTTATTGAGGACGATCCAAAACCTAGTAAAACTTTTGAATTGTCTTCTGAATAACCTTGAAAATTTCTTGTTAAATTTCTTTTTTTAATTTTTTTAATTATTGAACTATTATATCTCGCATAATGATCAATGCCAATCGAAACATATTTGTTATTTTGTAGATAATCAGATGCTAAGTTATATAGCTGGAGTCTTTCCTTGTTTTCTAAAATTTTGCCTTTTATGAGATTTTGTCTTTTTTTCATCCATGGAACGTGAGCATAACCAAATATAGAAATTCGATCTGGTTTTAATGAAATGACTTTATTTAATGTTAACAAAAAACTTTTAATAGACTGGTAAGGAAGACCATACATCAAATCTATATTAATATTTTTTATTCCATAACTTCTGAAAGAATTTATTAAATCTTTGGTTGATTTAAAAAACTGTATTCTATTGATATTTTTTTGAACAATTATTGAGAAGTCTTGAACACCAATACTTATTCTATTAAATTTATGCTTTTTTAATACTTTAATTAAGTCAATTCTGAAAAATCTAGGATCAACTTCCATTGCAATTTCACATTTGTTATGAACGTTAAATTTTTTATTAATGGTATCCATTATTAATTTTAAATCTTTTGATTTTAATATAGATGGTGTTCCTCCGCCAAAATGAATATGAGAAACTTTTGGTTTAAAATTTATTTTTGATTTTATTAAGTGAATTTCTTTAATCAAAAAATTAACATAACGATCTATTTGTTCATATTTTTTAGTTGCTGTAGTGTGGCAACCACAAAAATAACAAAGTGAGTTACAAAAAGGAATGTGAATATATAAAGATAAATTTTCTGTTGATTTGATATTATTCAACCAAGAAATGTATATTTTGCTATTTATTGAATTTTTAAAATGTGGTGCTGTTGGATAACTTGTGTATCTTGGAATAGGATAGTCTGGAACCATATCCAAAATAGATTTGTCTCTTTGTAGCTCTTTGAACATAAAATAGTTTTATGTTTTTTTTATTAAATAAAATTGATTTAAATCAAAAAAAAGTTTTTTTGTAAAAAATCTACCTCTTGTTCATTTTTATATTTAAAATTTATATAAAAAAAATTGAAATTATTGACCCAAGTCAATTCATCTAATTTTAATCTTGATATATCCTAGATTAAATTAACAAATTAATATTTACACAATGGAAAATACACAGCCGATTATTGAAAAAAAAGACAACATAATAACTGAGACAGTGAGTCAAAATTTAAAAAATGTAGAGCATAGAACAGACCCATTTGATCACTGGGTTTACAATGAAGTTTTGCCAATTGAAATTGCAGAAGATTTATTAAAATTGCCGATTGAAACTCCAAAAATTTCTTTTTATTCTGGAAAAAGAGAGACAAATAATAGTACCAGAGTTTTTTTAAATAAAGAAAATTGTAGCAAATATAACTGCATGCAGGATGTCGTTAATGTTTTTAATGATCCAAATATTATATTGCAATTAAGTAATATTTGCGGAAAAAATTTAACAAAAGGAAAGTTAAGAATAGAATATACTATGGATACAGGTTCTTTTTGGCTAGAACCACATTTAGATATTAAAGAAAAAATGATAACCTTTCTTATTTATCTTTCAAAAGATCCAAGCTCTAATGAATGGGGAACAACTATTTATAAAAGTGATTTAACATTTCATTCAAAAGCGCCTTATAAACAAAATCTAGGACTAATGTTTATGGCAGGTGAAAATACTTGGCACGGAGTTCCAGAACAAAATATTCAAGGAATCAGGAGAAATCTAATAATTAATTATGTAACTAATGACTGGAAAAGTGTTCACGAATTAGCTCCCGCAAAATTAATAGTGTAATTATTTATAGCCTCACTCCAGCAGAGACTTTAAATGTTTGGGAGAAAAAGAGGAAGTGAGACATTAATAGTATATCTTATACCTATTTTAAAAAATTTGATTTAGATCAAATTTAAATTATATAAATATTCAATTTATCTTATAACTTTGAGATTTGCTTTAATTTTTCAATATCGTTTATAAATAACTGTTTTGAAGAAATTATTTTTATTATATTTGATGTTTTTAATTTCGATATCTCTCTACTAACAGTTTCAATTGTAAGGCCTAAGTAATCAGCAATATCTTGTCTGGCCATTGATAAACTAATAGGGTTACTTTGCCATCCTATTCTTTTTCGTTGGTTCGATATATTTATAAAGAAAATAGCAATTTTCTCTATTGCATTTAGTCTTCCCATTACTGTCATGCGATCTTGAGCAAGAGTTAATTCGTACGATGTTTGGTTAAGCAATTCTTTAGCTAAAATTGGATTTTGATCCATATATTTATCTAAAATTCTTTGGTCAAATACACAAACTCTTAAATTACCAATTGCTTCAGCCGAATAATTGTATTTATTATTTTTATAAGTACCAAAAAAATCTCCAGGATATAAAAAACCAATTATTTGTATTCGTCCATCATCTAGTAGTTGGTATATTTTTACATTTCCTTCGGTAATATTATATAAATGCGTCGAAGGATCATTCTGAAGAAAAATATTTTCTTTATCAGTGAATTTTTTTTCAAATGAAACTTTTGAAAATATTTCCAATTGATCATCGTTTAAACATCGACAAAAAGAATAACTTCTTATTTTGCATAAACTGCATCTGGTTTTATAATCTTTATTATCGGCTAAATAAACCGCTGTCATTTAATAATAATAGTAGAAAAGATAAAAGAATACAATTGATATAAATCAATTAATTCCTTTTGAAAAAAAGTATATTAAATATATGCATTCAGCAATTGAGTCGGAAAGTAATATAGGTCTATTAATATCAAATTATAGAAGTGATAATATTTATCCTATTTTACCTTTGCTTTCTCAAGAATTTCCTAACTGGTCAATGGGTAAAATAAAAAATTATGTAAAACTTGTAATTTCAGAAGAAAAAGAAGCTAATGACCCATCGGGTATTTTAGTGGCTCAAAATGATGCACTATACTATGTTGGTTTGCTCATCTATACCTATCAAACGATCACTTCTAATTTACTGGCCAAAGATAATAAAGAAGAATTTGTTAACGGAATTGTGGTTGAAAATTTAAATGCTTCAAGTCCAATTTTACAGAAAAATGTTTTTTTTATTCTTTTAGAAAGTTTAATTAAAATTGCTAAAAAAAATAATTGTGACTTTATAGAGCTACCAAAAATCGACGAAACATACGAATTGATTGAAAAAAAATATAAAGAACAAATAATCCATCCAAATAATTTTAGATTTTTTATTAACCTAAAAACAAATTAATAGTTAATTTATTAAACAATTAAGTTATTTATAAAAATTAAATAAGATATTGTAGCTACAGCTGCAAATGCTATTGAAATTCTCTTAAACAATATTCCTGTTTTTCCTTCATAGATACACGACAGTGCTATAAAAATAACAAAAGGTACATAAGAAAGACTGAAAATTATCTGTGTCGACATTAAGATACAATATTTCTTTTCACATAAAAAAAATTGATTTATATCAAATTTTTTAAGATTGATTGAAATCAATAAAATAAATTTAATATTAGTTAAGTGTAATTACATGCTTAGTGTATCTTTAATATATATTTTTGGTGGTAACACTTCCTTGTTTCTTTTTATTTATGACTGTTAACTACCCTAATTATTTTAATGGTTTTTGATTTTTTTTAAAATTGATTATCTAGAATAATATTCAATTACTAGACTTGGCTCCATTACAACAGGATAAGGAACTTCTTCAAACTTGGGCACTCTTACAAATTTTACTTTTTTGTTTTTTTCGTCTAACTGTAAGTATTCAGGCACTTCTCTTTCTTTATTAGCAAGAGCTATATCAATTAAAGCTAATTGTTTTGATTTGTCTCTGATCTCTATACTATCCTCTTCTTTAACTTGGTAGCTTGCAATATTAACTTTTTTTCCATTAACTCGTACATGGCCATGATTAATTAGTTGTCTTGATGAAAAAATTGTATTTGAAAGTTTAGATCTATAAATTACCGCATCAAGTCTTCTTTCTAATAAACCAATTAAATTTTCTGCAGTATCTCCTCTTTTCATTATAGCTTTTTTGTAAACATTTCTGAATTGTCTTTCATTCATATTGCCATAATAAGATTTTAATTTTTGTTTAGCGTTTAATTGAATTCCAAAATCTGACGGTTTTTTCCTTGAAGCTGATTGTCCATGTTGGCCTGGTGGATATCCTCTTGAATTAAAGGGGCTCTTTGGTCTTCCCCATAGATTCACTCTTAGCCTTCTATCAACTTTATGTTTAGAGTTTAATCTTTTTGTCATTTAATAGAACGCTTTATAAACACAAGATCAATTTTGTCAATCAGCCTTTTTTTTAGCCAAACTAGCAAATACACTTGATAAAATACGAGTTTCTTTTTCTGATAAATCCATTTTATAAAATATACTTCTCAGATTTTCTAGCATTTTAGGTTTTTTTTCTTTCGGTTTAAAAAAATTGATTTCTTCAAGATGTTTAATGCATAAATTTGTCATTGCTTGAATATTTTTTTTTGATGCAGGCTTAATTTTCTTTGATTTAGAATATTTTGATTTTTTCATATTCAATAGCTGAAAAATAGCTTGTGCCACAATTATTAAACTATGCGATAAATTTAATGATTTGAATTTACTATTGTTGGGTATTTGTAACACGTAATTCGAAAAGCTTATTTCATTGTTTGATAATCCTGATGCTTCAGGTCCAAACAGAAAAGCAACTTTTTTTTTAAAATCTATTTTATTTAATTCGTTTAACTTAATATGTTTAATATTCTTGTTTCTAAACCTAGAAGTTGTTGAAATTAAATAATCTATGTTTTTCATTACAGGTTCTAAAGTGTCATAAACCTTGCTTTTCTTTATAATTTCCTGGGCCCCTACTGAAGTAGCAACTATTTTGTCATTAGGAAAAGTCGGCTTAGGGTTGATTACGATTAATTTAGAAAAATTAAAATTTTTCATTGCCCTAGCGCATGCTCCAATATTTTCAGATAGCTGTGGTTTATGCAAAATAAAAGAAATATTATTAAACATTAAAGACTTGCGGGTGCTTTATCTTTAAATAGTTTATAATCTAAACTATCAACAAGTGCTTTGAACGATGCATCAATAATGTTTGCAGAAACTCCAATAGTAAACCAATTTTTACCTTTTGAATCGGTACTTTCAATTGAAACTCTTGTTACAGCTTCTGTTCCTGTATTAAGGATTCTAACCTTATAATCTACTAATTTTAAGTCTTTTAAATACTGAGAGTATTTTGCAAGTTTATCTACATTGTTTCTTATTGCATTATCAAGTGCATGGACAGGACCATTACCTTCTCCTTCACAAAGAATTAATTTTTTATCAACTTCTAATTTGGCTTTGGCTGTAGAAATAATTTCTCCTACGCTATTTTTTTTTACACTAACATCGTATTCTTTAATTGAAATATATCTTGGAATTTCACCCATTATTCTTCTTGCTATTAATTCAAAAGATGCATCTGCACCATCGTAGCTGTAACCAATGAATTCTCTGTCTTTAACTTCTTCTAAAAGCTTTTTTATTTTTGGATCATCTTGTTTAAAATCTATTCCAATAGACTTTAATCTTGAAACTATATTTGATTTTCCAGATTGATCAGAAACAATAATGTTTCTCACATTTCCCACTTCTTCAGGATTTATATGCTCATATGTTTTTGGATCTTTTTGTACTGCAGATACATGCAATCCTCCTTTATGTGAAAAGGCAGCGGCTCCAACATATGGTAAATGTTGATTAGGTTTTCTATTTAATATTTCATCGAGTAATCTTGAACACTGAGTTAATTTACCAATGTTTTCTTTTTTAATATTTATTTCATAATTTTTTGAGTAGGTTTCTTTTAAATGTAATGTTGGAATTACCGACATTAAGTTTGCATTTCCGCATCTTTCGCCTAATCCATTGATTGTTCCTTGTATTTGTCTAACTCCAGATAAAACAGCTGTTAAAGAGTTTGCAACTGCATTTCCAGTATCATTATGTGCATGAATACCAAGATTTTTTCCTGGGATAGATTTGACTACTTCATTTACAATTTCAGAAACTTCATTAGGCAATGTTCCGCCATTTGTATCGCAAAGTACAATCCATCTAGCACCATTGTCGTATGCTGATTTAATACATGAAAGTGCATATTCTTTATTGTTTTTAAAACCATCAAAAAAATGTTCAGCATCAAACATAAATTCTTTTTTTTCTTTAACAAAAAGTTTTGCACTTTCAGAAATATTTTCTAAATTTTCTTCATTTGATGCTCCTAATGCTACATCAACATGAAAATCCCAAGATTTACCAACTAAACATACAGCTGGTGTATTACTATTTAGTATAGATGAAAGTCCTGGATCATTATCAGCGCTTCTGCCTGCTTTTTTAGTCATACCAAATGCCGTTAACACTGAATTATTTAATTTAATTTTTTTTTGAAAAAATTCTGTATCTGTTGGATTAGCACCTGGCCAGCCTCCTTCTATATAGTCCACACCTAAATCATCTAAAACTTTGACTATTTTAAATTTATCATCTATTGAAAAATCCACACCTTGGGTTTGTGCGCCATCTCTCAACGTTGTATCAAATATATATAATTTTTCTTTGCTCATTTAAATTTCCACAGGGTTTTATCATCTTTGTCTTCAATTAAAACTCCTTTGTCTAATAATTCATTTCTAATTTCATCTGCAGCTTTATAATCTTTGTTTTTTCTAGCATTGTTTCTTTCAGTAATTTTTTGTTTGATTTCATCTTCAGAAATCTTTGATTTACTTTGTTTAAATTGATCCCAGCTATTTTTACTTTCATTCAATAGTCCAATAAAATTACATGCTGAAACAAATATTTCTTTATCTTTTATTGAACCTTTTTGAGATTTTTCAAATAATTTATGAAGGTTAGCAATAAAACCTGGTGTATTTAAATCATCATATAATGGAGAAAGATACTCGTCAGGAATTAAAACTTGTTTTTTAATGTCAGTATAACTTTCATACCACTTGTTAATTGTTTTTTCACACTCAGATAAAAGCTTATCATTCCAATCTAAAGGCTGTTTGTAGTGCGCACTAATCAAAGCTAATCTTAATACTTGTCCATTTATTTTATTTTTAAAATCACCAATTTTTAAAATATTGCCCTGAGATTTTGACATTTTTTCACCTGAGATTGTTATAAATCCATTATGAACCCAATAATTTGCGAAAGTTTCATTTTCATTAGCACATCTAGATTGTGCAATTTCATTTTCATGATGTGGAAAAATTAAATCCATTCCTCCTCCATGAATATCAAATTTATCACCTAAAAATTTCTTAGACATAACTGAGCATTCAAGGTGCCAACCAGGTCTTCCTTTTCCCCATGGCGAATCCCATGATGGTTCGCTTTCTGTTGATGGTTTCCATAATACAAAATCAGCTGGATTTTTTTTATTTTCGGAAACCTCAACTCTTGCACCAGCAATTAATTCGTCTAAATTTTTGTTTGATAATTTTCCATAATCTTTAAATTTTTTTACTTCAAAATAAACATGATTATTAATTTCATAAGCAAATTTATTATTAATAAGCTTATTAATCATATCATTCATTAATGAAATGTTTTCAGTTGCCTTAGGTTCTTGTGTTGGAATCTCGCAGTTCAAATATTTACAATCTTCATGAAAAATATTTGTAATTTTTTTTGTAAGATCTCCTATTGAAATCTTTTTTTCTATTGATGAAGCTATTATTTTATCATCAATATCTGTAATATTTCTTACATAGCTAACTGAATTATTTCCGTATTTGCATTTTAAAACTTTGAACAAAATATCAAAGACAACTAAAGGTCTTGCATTTCCGATGTGTGGATTATCATAAACTGTGGGCCCACAAACATACATTCCAATTTTTTTTGAATTAATTGGTGTAAATTTATCCTTTTTGTTACCAAGGCTATTTGTTAAAAAAATATCTTTTTTCATATCATTTAGGTATTTTGCATACTGGAATTGATTGCATTTTATGTAAATTCAATTTTCTTATTTTTTCATACTTTGATCTATTCTTTGAATTGAGATTTGACATTGCCTCTTCAACTTCCTGATATGTTAAGCCTAATTGACCAACATCAGTTCTACCATCATCCCATAGTCCATCAGTAGGTTGAGCAATAATTATTTCATCTAATATTCCAAGTTCTTTTCCCAATTCCCAAACTTCAGTTTTTGTACAATCTGCAATTGGTGAAATATCAACTCCGCCATCACCATATTTAGTATAAAAACCTACGCCAAAATCCTCAACTTTATTTCCTGTTCCTACTACAATTCCTTTATTTGCTGAAGCAATTTGATAAAGAGTTGTCATTCTTATTCTTGCTCTTGAGTTGGCTAATCCATGCTCACTACCAAAATCTGATAATTTTAATTGAAATAATTTAAAAACTTCATCAAGTTCTATTGTATGAGATTCAACATTTTTAAACTTGTCCTTTAACCATTTTTTGTGCTTTAAGCTCAAATCATGTTGTGATGCTATTTGTTTAATTGGCATTGACACAACAATAGTTTTTAAACCAGTCATTGCAGATAAAGAACTTGTTACTGAAGAGTCAATTCCTCCAGATATACCAATCACTAATGATTGAGCTTTGACTGGCATTGAATTTACATAATTCAATATCCAATCTTTTATAAACACAATTTTTTTACTTACTTCCATAATTCAAATATACGTTAAAGGATTTCTTTTATAAATACTTAAGAAACCGCTCTAATTCCACTTCTTGCGTAAATGGAATTTTTTTTAATTTCATCAGAAATCAAAAATGACAGTTCTAAAGCTTGATTAGCATTTAATCTTGGGTCGCAATGCGTACGATATCTACTCGATAAGTCTTTATCAGAAATTTTTTGTGTACCTCCGGTGCATTCGGTAACATTTTGTCCAGTCATCTCTATATGTAATCCTCCAGCATAAGAACCTTCGCTTTGATGTACAGCAAAAACATTTTTAACTTCTTTTAAAACATGATTGAATGGTCTTGTTTTAAAACCTGTAGAAGATTTTACAGTGTTTCCATGCATGGGATCGCAAGACCAAATAACATTTAAACCTTCTTTTTTAATAGTTCTAACTAGTTTTGGTAAAAATTTTCCAACATTTTCATGACCGAATCTTGAAATTAAAGTTATTTTTCCTTTTTCATTTTTTGGATTTATCACATTGCAAATTTTAACTATTTCCTCTGGTTTTGATGTTGGCCCACACTTAATTCCTATTGGATTTTCAATTCCCCTGCAAAATTCAACATGGCCACCATTCAATTGTCTTGTTCTATCACCAATCCATACAAAATGTGCTGATGTGTCGTGATACTCTCCTGTGGTTGAATCAATTCTTGTCATGCTCTCCTCAAAAGGAAGTAATAAAGCTTCATGTGAAGTCCAAAAGTTAACAGTTTTTAATCTTCTGTTGAATTCAGAATTTATACCACATGCGTCCATAAAACCTAAAGCATCTGTAATTTTATCTTCTAGTTCTTTAAATTTTTTAGCTTGTGAACTTTTTTTGACATAACCTGAATTCCATAAATGAACTTTTTTTAAATCAGCAAATCCGCCATGACAAAAAGCTCTAATTAAATTTAAAGTGGAAGCTGCTTGTGAATAAGCTTTAAACAATCTTTTAGGATTCGGTTTTCTATCTTTTTCAGTAAATTCTATACCATTTATATTGTCACCAAGATAACTTGGCAGTTCTATGTCGCCTTTCTTCTCAGTTGGTGCACTTCTTGGTTTAGAAAATTGTCCTGCAATTCTTCCAAGTTTAACAACGGGTAAAGATGCTGAATAAGTTAAAACTAGTGACATTTGCAACATTACTTTAAAATAATCTCTAATATTATCTGGATTAAATTCAGCAAAACTTTCTGCACAGTCTCCTCCTTGCAACAAGAAAGCTTTTCCATCTACAACATCGGCAAGCTGTTGTTTTAAGTGTCTTGTTTCTCCAGCAAACACCAAAGGTGGAAAATTTTTTATTTTTCCAAGAACCATATTAAGTTCTTTTTCATTCCCATAACTTGGTATGTGTTTTACAGGATAGTTTCTCCAACTATTTGTTTTCCATTTTTTCATATTCAACCTAGGAGTGTTCTAGCAGAGTTTGTTGATTATTCAACAGTAACTGATTTGGCTAAATTTCTTGGCTTATCAATATCATATCCTTTTTTAAGGGCTGAATAATAAGCAAGCATTTGTAACGGAACTGTAATTAAAAAAGGTAATAAATCATCAGATGTATTTTCCACCTCAATTGTTTGCCAAATATTTTCTGAATAAACTTCATCTTTACTTTTATTAGTAATTAAAAGAACTTTTGCACCTCTTGCAATTACTTCCTGCATATTTGAAATAGTTTTTTTATAGTAATCATCTCTTGGGGCTAAAACTACCACTGGCATACCTTCTTCTATTAAAGCAAGAGGTCCGTGTTTCATTTCTCCTGCTGGATAACCTTCAGCATGAACATAAGCTAATTCTTTTAATTTTAATGCTCCTTCTAAAGCTATCGGAAAAGAATATCCTCTGCCTAAAAACATTGAACCTTTTGCTTCAATAAATGAATTGCATACTAATTGAATATCATTCTCGGTAGACAAAGTGCTTTTTAACAAGTTTGAGAGTGATTTTAAAGATTTAATTTTTTCTGAAAAAATATCATTTGAAATATCTTTTCTATTTTTTCCTAGTTTTAGACATAGCAAATATAGTACCAACATTTGTCCTATAAATGCTTTTGTTGATGCAACTCCAATTTCAGGTCCACAGTGTATTGGTAAAACAAATTTAGAGTCTCTAGCGATAGAACTTTCTACAATGTTTACTATTGAGCAAGTTTTCATATCATTTTTGTTACATAAATCTAATGCCGCATAAGTATCTGCTGTTTCACCTGATTGAGAAACGAATATATATAGAGCATTATCTTTAAACCTATTTTTTCGGTATCTAAATTCTGATGCAATATCAACAGAAACATCAAAATTAGTTAATTGTTCAAACCAATATTTTGCAATCAAGCATGAATGGTAAGCAGTCCCGCATCCAATTAAAACAATTGACGAAATATCCTTAGATTTCCAAGGAAAATTAAAAATATTTATGTCGTTATTTTTTTTATCTATATATTCATTAATACAATTTTTTATTGTAGTAGGCTGTTCGTTAATTTCTTTTGCCATAAAATGTTTATATTCACCTTTATCATAATTGTTTTCACTTGATGAAAGCTCTAATATTTTTTTATTTATTTTGTTTCCTTTTTCATTAAAAAAATCAATATTATTTTTTTTTACAATACAAAATTCACCATCATTTAAATAAGAAACTTTATTTGTCATTGATTTTAAAGCGTATGAATCAGATCCTAAATAGTTTTCATTTGGTCCATATCCAACAGCAAGCGGAGAGCCTCTTCTTGCGCCAACAATTAAATCTGGTTGATCTTTAAAAATAATTCCTAAAGCAAAGCTCCCGTGCAATCTTTTAAGCATTTTGATTATTGAATTTTTAAGATCATTTTTTTTTAAGTATTCTGTAACTAAATGAGTAATTACCTCTGTATCAGTTTGAGATTTAAAAACATGGCCTTTTTTAATTAAGAGTTTTTTTAATAATGTTGAATTTTCAATAATTCCATTGTGTACAACAGAAACATTTTCAGAAGAGTGAGGATGTGCATTTAGAGTGTTGGGTATTCCATGTGTTGCCCATCTAACATGTCCAATACCAACATTTCCGACTAAATTAGATTTATTTAAATTTTTTTCTAAAACATCCACTCTCCCTTCACATTTAACCTCGTTAATATTTCCATTATGCAGTGTTGCAATTCCTGAGGAGTCATATCCTCTGTATTCAAGTTTTCTTAAAGAATTAACGATCATTGAAGTTACTGATTTAGTACTTGTAATACCAACTATTCCACACATTATTTTTTTCTCTTATAATTTTTAATTTCTACCTGAGAAGATCTTGTTAAAGCTAAAGATTTTTTTCTTACATTTTTTGTTATAACAGATCCTGCACCAACAATACAATTTTCATTAATAGTTAATGGAGCAACCAATGATGAATTTGAGCCTATAAAAGTTCCATCTTTAATTTTTGTTTTATTTTTTTTAACTCCGTCGTAGTTGCATGTAATTGTGCCTGCTCCAATATTAACTCTTTTTCCTAAATGAGAATCTCCCACGTAAGATAAATGATTTACTTTAGAATTTTTTCCAATTGTACTTTTTTTAACTTCTACAAAGTTACCAACTCTTGAGCCAGATTTTAAAACTGTTCCTGGTCTTAATCTTGCATAAGGACCAATGCTAACATTATTTTCTATTTTGGTATTTTCTAAATGTGAAAATGAATGAATTTTTACATTATTATAAATTTTTACTTTTTTTCCAAAAACAACATATGGTTCTATAGATACATTTTTTCCAATTTTAGTATCTTTTGAAAAAAAAACTGTGTCAGGAGCAATCATTTTTACTCCTTGTTTTATAAATTTTCTTCTTAAATTTTCTTGTAAATTTATTTGTTTCATTTATTAAAATCCTTTATAATTTAGTGAGCATGTTCTTTAATTCACAAATTATTTCTTAATAATACTTTTTTAAAATGACTCAAAAATTAACAATATTATTTGATCTTGACGGAACTTTGGCTGACACAGCGCCAGATCTTTTGGGTGCACACAACCACGTAATGAAAAAATTTGGTTATAATACAAAAAATATGGAGGAAATAAAAAGTTATCTTGGTCAAGGAGCAGCTGTAATGATTGGAAAATCAATATGGAGTTCAGCAAAAAATGAATTATCAAAAATTACTGATCAAAAAGTTAAAAATGAAATGACAAAGGAATTTCTTGATTTTTATGGAAAAAATACCGTTGTAAAAAGTAAACTCATAAATGGAGTTTATGAATTTTTAAAATGGGCAAAATCAAATAATATTCCAATGGGTGTTTGTACAAACAAACAAGAACATTTGGCTGTAGATTTTTTGAAAAAAATAAAAATTTACGATTTTTTTGAATATGTTGCTGGTGGAAATACTTTTGATTATTGCAAACCAGACCCAAGGCATCTAACTAATATGATTGAAATAATGAACGGAGATATAAAAAAAAGTATAATGATTGGAGATAGTGAAAATGATAGCGGAGCAGCAAGATCTGCTGGAATTCCTATGATACTTTTAGAAAATGGATATACTGAAAAAAATGTTAATGAAATTCCACATGATCATTTAATAAGAGATTTTGTTGGAATTGAAAAAATAATTCGTAAATATTTGAATTATTAATATTGATTATTGTCATTCCTGGTTATATTAAAAAAACAATAAAAATTGGAAATAAATTGATAACTCATACTGTAAAAGTTTGTCCCTCAAAAATTAAATTAGCTAAAAAAAATCAACTTGCTTGGAAATTAGCTGAAATATCTAGTGACAATGCAAAGTTAAATAAAAAATCTATTGAAATGGTTATCAATAGAATTATTGATAATGCTTCAGTTGCAATTGCTTCCTTAAATAGAAAATCAGTAGTTTCTTCAAGAAAAATGGCATTAAGACATCCAAAAAAAAATGGTGCAACATTATTTGGAGTTAATTCAAAAAAAAAATTTGATTGTGAGTGGGCTGCTTGGGCTAATGGAACAGCAGTAAGAGAATTAGATTTTCATGATACTTTCTTGGCTGCAGATTACAGTCACCCTGGTGATAACATACCTCCACTTTTAGCTGTTGCTCAACAAAAGAGAAAAAACGGAATTGATTTATTAAGAGGAATAATTACCGCTTATGAAGTACAAGTGAATTTAGTTAAAGGAATTTGTTTACATAAACATAAAGTTGATCATATTGCTCATCTCGGACCAAGTGTAGCTGCGGGAATTGGTACAATGCTTAGATTAAATACAAAAATAATTTACCAAGCAATTCAACAATCACTTCATACAACAATTTCTACAAGACAATCGAGAAAAGGTGAAATTTCCAGTTGGAAAGCTTATGCGCCTGCTCATGCTGGTAAACTTGCGATCGAAGCTGTTGACAGAGCAATGTGTGGTGAAGGAGCACCAAGCCCTATTTATGAAGGCGAAGATAGCGTAATTGCTCAAATTCTTGATGGTAAAAAAGCTACATATAAAGTTCCATTGCCAAAAAAAAATCAAGAAAAGAAAGCAATCTTAGAAACTTATACAAAAGAATATTCCGCAGAATATCAAGCACAAGCTCTTATCGATATAGCTAAAAAACTTAACAAAAAAATTCAAAACCTTAATCAAATCAAAAAAATTGATATTTATACAAGCCATCATACACACTATGTAATTGGAACAGGTGCAAACGATCCTCAAAAAATGGATCCTAAAGCAAGCAGAGAAACTCTAGATCATTCAATAATGTATATATTTGCTGTCGCTTTAGAAGATGCTAATTGGCATCATGTTAATTCATACAAAAAATCCAGAGCTAACAAAAAAAGCACAATTAAGATTTGGAAATCAATTAAAACACATGAAGATAAAAATTGGACTAAAAAATATCACGATCCCAACCCTAAAAATAAATCATTTGGTGCAAAAGTAGTTGTAACATTAAATAATAATAAAAAAATTATTGAACAATTAGATAAAGCTGATGCACACCCATATGGATCAAGACCATTCGTAAGAAAAAATTATATAAATAAATTTCTAACATTAACAAAAAATATTATTTCTAAAAAAGAAAGCGATCGTTTTTTAAGAACTGTACAAAATTTAACTAAATTAAAGTCAGGTCAATTAAACAAACTTAATATAGAAATTAAAAGTTCTGATTTGAAAAAAAATAATAAAAAAGGAATTTTTTAGTGCATTTTGTTAAAAAAAAAGTAGAGGAAAAAAGAATTGAATTTGATAATAAATTAAAATCAAAAAAAATTTTAAGAGTTCCGGGAGCTTATAATCCTTTAACTGCAAAAGTAATTGAAGAAATTGGATATGATGCTGTTTATGTTTCTGGAGGAGTTATGTCTAATGATTTAGGGTATCCTGATATTGGCTTAACTACTTTAAAAGATGTAAGCAATAGAGCAAATCAAATAGCCAGAGTTACAAACTTGCCAACAATTGTTGATATTGATACTGGATTTAAATCTTGCAAAGAAACTATTGAGACATTTGAGAATTTTGGAATTACCGGAATTCATATTGAAGATCAAGTATCACAAAAAAGATGTGGGCATCTAGATAATAAAGAGCTCATAACTAAAGATGAAATGATAAAAAAAATTAAAGAATGTGTAAGTTCAAAAAAAGACAAAAATTTTAAAATAATTGCAAGATCAGATGCAAATAGCGTCGAAGGATTAGATAAAATGATTGATAGATGTAAAGCTTACGTTGATGCTGGAGCTGAAATAGTTTTTCCTGAAGCTCTTAAAGATGAAAAAGAATTTGAGAAAGTGAGAAATACTCTTAATTGTTATCTTTTAGCTAATATGACTGAGTTTGGAAAATCAAAATTATTAAATTATAAAGAATTAGAAAATATTGGGTACAATATTGTAATTTATCCAGTAACTACACAAAGATTAGCAATGAAAAGTGTGGAAGATGGACTCCGTGCCATTTTTGACGATGGACATCAAAATAATATTATTGATAATATGCAAACTAGAAAAAGATTATATGAATTGGTAGAATATGAAAAATATAATTCTTTGGATGAGAAAATTTATAATTTTAAAATAAATGGTCATGAATAATGTATGAAAAATGTAATTCCTAGGTGGTCACGAATAATGGGCAATGATAAACAAGAACATGATGTAAAAAAAGGTTTAATAGGAATTGTTGTTGATGAAACAACAATTTCTAAAGTAATGCCTGATATTAATTCATTAACTTACAGAGGTTACCCTGTTCAAGACCTTTGCGAAAATTGTAGATTTGAAGAAGTTGCTTATCTTGTTTGGCATGGCAACCTTCCTAACACTCTAGAATTAAAAAAATTTGAATCTGAAGAAAGAGAAAACAGAAGAATCACAATAAACCTTACTAAAATTATCGAACACATGCCAAAAAAATCTCACCCAATGGATGTCGCAAGAACCGCTGTTAGCGTAATGGCTTTAGAAGATAAAGAAACTCCTGACAATTCTCCTGAAGCTAATATGAGAAAAGCACTAAGAATATTTGCAAAAATACCTACTGTATTAAGTGCGTTTTATAGAATTCGTAAAGGTAAAAAAATTATCAAACCTAAAAAAAATCTATCTTTCGCAGAAAACTTTTTTTTCATGTGTTTTGGAAAAGTTCCACAAAAAGAAATTATAAAAGCTTTTGATGTATCGTTGATTTTATATGCTGAACATGGTTTTAATGTGTCTACCTTTACTGCAAGAACAATAACAAGCAGTTTATCTGATATGCATGGCGCTGTAACAGGGGCTATTGCCAGTTTAAAAGGTCCTTTGCATGGTGGTGCTAATGAGAAAGTAATGGAATTGATGAATAAAATAAAATCACCAGATAAAGCTAAAAAATGGATCACTAATGCTATAAATAAAAAAGAAGTTATTATGGGATTCGGTCATAGAGTCTATAAAAGTGGTGATTCTAGGGTTCCCACAATGAAAAAACATTTTTTAAATGTAGCTAAAATTAAAAAAGATAAAAAACTTCATAAAATATACAAAATTCTGGAAGAGGTTATGGTGAAAAAGAAAAATATTTATCCTAATATGGATTTTCCATCAGGTCCAGCTTATCATTTAATGGGTTTTGATACTGATTTTTTTACTCCAATTTTTGTTATAGCTAGAATAACCGGATGGACTGCCCATATCATAGAGCAGCATGCGGCTAATAGATTGATTAGACCACTTGCTAAGTATAAAGGTGAAAAGCATCGAAAAGTTGTGCTTCTTAACCAAAGATAAAATTAAATATTAACTAAAAGCTTCTGTCCAATTTCCTTGAGTAGATGCTTTTGAATATTCTGTTGCCCTTCCTTCAAAGAAGTTCATGTGTTCAACTGCATTCAACATTGTATCAAGCCAAGTTAAAGGATTTTTGTGAATTTCATAAATTGGTTCTAGGCCTAATTGGGCCAGTCTTCTATTTGCAATAAATCTTATATAATCTTTAACTTCTTTTGCTGTCAAACCTTCCATTGGTCCCATTTCAAAAGCTAAATCAATAAAAGCATCTTCATGATGAATTATTGTTCTGCAAGCTTCATAAAGTTCTTTTTTTAATTCCGGCGTCCAAATTTCTAGATTTTCTTTAATAAATTCTTTGAATAATCTTATCATAGAATTGCAATGCAGAGTTTCATCTCTTACGGACCAAGTAACAATTTGGCCCATGCCCTTCATTTTATTAAATCTAGGAAAATTAAGTAGGATTGCAAAACTTGCAAACAGTTGTAGTCCTTCTGTAAAGGCACTAAACACTGCTACCGTTTTTGCAATATCTTTTTTTGAATTTACATTAAAGCCTTGCATGTAATCATATTTATCTTTCATTTCCTTGTACTTCATGAAAGCTGAATACTCGGACTCTGGCATTCCAATTGTATCAAGCAAATGAGAGTAAGCTGCAATATGAACTGTTTCCATTGAAGCAAATGCTGTCATCATCATTAAAACTTCAGTTGGTTTAAATACAGTTGTATAATGTCTTAAATAACAATTTTGAACTTCAACATCGGCTTGAGTAAAAAATCTAAAAATCTGAGTTAATAAGTTTTTTTCAGATTGTGATAAATTTTTTTGCCAGTCTCTAACATCATCGCCTAAAGGGACTTCTTCGGGTAACCAGTGAATTCTTTGTTGGGTTAACCAAGCATCATAACACCAAGGATATCTAAATGGTTTGTATACTGGGTTCTCAACTAGCAGTCCCATTTTCTTTGAAGTAATTGTTTCTTTTTGTTTATTTTTTTTAATTTTTTCTATTACTGACATGATAAACATTCATCATATTCTTGTTCTTTGTTTTGTTGATTTTTGGAATTATAAACATTGGCTGTAACATCAGTTAATTTTGCATCATTGACATTTTCGGCTCTTTGAATTGATTTAGATCTGCAGTAATAAAGGCTTTTAAGGCCTTTTTTCCATGCTTGAAAGTGAATTTGGTGTAGCTCTTTTTTGTGAATATCGGCGGGGACAAATATGTTGATAGATTGTGCTTGGGATATATGGGATGTTCTATCTGCACCTAGTTCTACAATCCATTTCTGATCTAATTCAAAGGCTGTTTTAAACACATCTTTTTCTTGTTGAGTTAAGAAATCTAAATGAGATACCGATCCTTGATTAGTTGTAATGCTAGACCATGTTTCACCATCATTTTTATTGTATTTTTCTAATATTTTTTCAAGGTATCTGTTTCTAACATTAAAAGATCCTGAAAGTGTTTTGTGTGTAAAACTATTAGCAGCAATTGGTTCAACTCCAGGTGAAGTTCCTCCACAGATAATAGATATTGAAGCTGTAGGAGCTATAGCTGTTTTGTTTGAAAACCTTTCTTTTATTCCATAGTCGGCAGCATCTGGACAAGCTCCTCTTTCTTCTGCCAAATCTTTAGAGGATTTATCTACTTCTTTTTGAATATGTTTAAAAATCTTTTTATTCCAAACTTTGCTCATAACAGATTCAAGTGGAATCATTTTTTGTTGAAAGAATGAATGAAGCCCCATAACACCCAAACCTACACTTCTTTCTCTAAGAGCCGAATATGTTGCGTCACTAAATTCTTCAGGTGCTCTTTCAATAAAATCTGTTAAAACATTATCTAAAAATCTCATTACATCACCAATAAAATTTTTATCATCTTTCCATTCTTCGTATTTTTCTATGTTTAAAGAAGACAAACAGCATACAGCTGTTCTATTTCTACCATCTTTATCAACTCCTGTTGGCAAAGTAATTTCGCTACATAAATTAGAAGTTTTAACTGTTAGTCCAGCAAGTTTATGATGTTGTGGGATAAGTCTATTTACCGTATCGATATAAACTATATAAGGTTCTCCTGTTTCTATTCTGGCAGTTAACAATCTTATCCATAAATTTCTCGCAGAAACAGTTGATTGAACTACTCCATCTTTAGGGCTTTTTAATGCCCATTGTTCATCAAGTTCAACTGCTCTCATAAATGCATCGCTTACTAGAACACCGTGATGAAGGTTTAATGATTTTCTATTTGGATCACCTCCGGTTGGTCTTCTCATTTCAATAAACTCTTCTATTTCTGGATGATCAATTGGAAGATAACATGCCGCAGAACCTCTTCTAAGTGAACCTTGACTAATTGCCATGGTTAAAGAATCCATTACTTTAATAAAAGGAATTATTCCTGAGGTTTTTCCAACTCTTCCAATTTTTTCTCCTATAGATCTTA
>Ga0187833_10001568_pt1 | contig 25937 bp, 25 predicted proteins | sample ETNtaG_37_FD_167968 | JGI IMG/M metagenome (GOLD analysis project Ga0187833, IMG submission 167968) | Marine microbial and viral communities from oxygen minimum zone, Eastern Pacific Ocean - ETNP2014_SV_400_PacBio MetaG (Illumina Assembly) | ecosystem: Environmental > Aquatic > Marine > Hypoxic...
TCGTAAAACTTAACATTTTTCCTTTCTTAACGTATAAATTGAATTCTATTCAAAGTTGATTTATTAACAATATGTTACAATATTTACAATGAAAAAGACAATTTACAAATATATTTTTTATGAATTTACGAGATATTTTACCACAACTCTGTTTGCTTTATCTGTAATAGTTTGGACTGTTCAATGTGTAAACTTCTTAGATCTAGTTACTGAAGACGGACACGCATTTACCATTTACTTTTTATATTCCTTGTTAACATTGTCTAAAGTATTGACAAAATTAATTCCTTTCTCTTTTATGATAGCAACAGTATTAACAATCATTAAATTAGAAAAGGATAATGAACTAATAGCTCTTTGGACTTCTGGTTTAAACAAAATCTTTATTGTTAATCATTTAGTTCGAATTTCTTTATTAGTTATGTTTTTACAATTGACTTTGACCGTAGCTGTCAATCCAACTTTATTAAATATCTCTAGAACATTAATAAAAAATTCACAATTAAAATTTGTTTCGTCCATGTTTAAGGAAAAACAGTTTAATGATACTGTCGAAGGTCTTACAATATTTATTGAAAAAAAAACAAATGATAAAACTTACAAGAATGTTTTTATACGAGATGAAAGTACAATTTTATCTTCGATGGGTACCAAGTCTTCTACAATTATTGCTAAATCTGGATATATGAGTGAAAATGAAAAGAATTTAATTTTATTAGATGGTTATATTCAAAAAACAGATAACGAAAACAATATAAATTTTATAAGGTTTGAAAAAACTTCTTTCAATCTTTCTGGTATATCTACAAAAAGTATTACTGAACCCAAAATGCAAGAAACTTCGACTTTACGAATTTTACAGTGCATGCAAAACAAAAAAGTAAATATTCTTAGTTGCAATCTTATTGGAAAGACTATGATGAATCTAAAGATAGAAATTAATAAAAGAATCGGTATGCCTTTTTTTATACCATTGATGGCCTTGATCTGTAGTTTTCTTCTTGCGTCTAAAAGAGATAAGAAAATCTATCAGTTCAATAAATATATTTATTTTTTTATAGGTTTTGTAATCTTAGCGTCAGCGGAAATAACAGTAAGATACTCTGGCAATTCATGGGGCCATACTGCTATTTATTATTTAATTCCCACTAGTATGATACCGTTATTTTATTTTGCTTTAATAAAAAAATTTAAATATGAAAATTTATTCTAATAATCATGATTAGATCTTTTATAATAAATAAATATCTTGCCACACAATTTATAAAAATTGTTTTTAACATAAGTATTATTTTTTTCTGCTTAGGTTTTATTATGAATATATTTGAAGAAATCAATTTTTTTAAAGATTTTGAAGTTAATATTACTACTCCTATTTTATTATCATTCCTATTTATTCCAAGTTTACTAGATGATTTTTTTCCATTTGTAATCCTATTATCTGGAATTTGGTTTTTTTTAAAAATTAAAAAAACCGATGAATTAACAGCCATAAATATTTCTGGAATATCAAACCTTTCAATAATTATCATCCCAAGCATTTTATCAATTATTTTAGGTATTTTTTTTGTAACGGCCATCAATCCAATTACATCTGTGTTAGTGAAAAAATATGAAACAGTAAAAGGTAATTATGAAAAAGATCAAGATTATCTTGCTACAGTTACCGTGAATGGAATATGGATTAAAGAAAAAGGTTTAAAAGCAAATTACATGGTAAGAGCTTCAAATTTAGAAAAAGAAAATTTGTTAGAAGTAACGATTTATGAGTTTGACAAAAATAATAATTTTAAGAGAAGAATTGAAGCTGAGTCAGCTGATATATCTTCATTAAAATGGAACTTAAAAAATATAAAAATAATAGACACTGATGGGATTGAATCAACGAAAAGTATAAAAGATCCTTCATATTTTAGTATGTACGATATCAAAAAAATTAAAAGTCTATATGCCAATCTCGACACCATCTCATTTTGGAATCTTGATAAAGAAATTAAACTTTTAGAACAAAGAGGATATTCAGCAAGAGAAATGCAAGTAATATTACATAGATCCCTTGCCTTTCCTTTTTTTCTGTTAAGCATGCTACTATTGAGTTCAGTATTTACTTTAGGAACAATGTTTAATGATAATAACTGGACTTATGTATTTATAGCCATAATTTCAAGTGTAATAATTTTCTTTTTCAATGATTTTTCTGCAGCGTTGGGTAAAACAGACAAGTTGCCAATAGAACTTTCTGTTTGGATGCCGATAACAATTGTTTTCGTTTTTAGCACAGTAGGAATAATTCATGCAAATCAAAAATAAAAAAAATCTCATAAAAATTTGTTTGTTAAATTTATTATTATTTAATTCTAATGTCAGCGCAGAAGAATTTAATATTTCAGCAAAAGAAATTCTGATAGATAAAGAAAATGAAATTGTTGTAGGAAAAGGGTCTGTTATAGCTCATGATTCTGAAGGAAAATTCATATATGCCGATAAAATAACTTATGAAAAATCAAAGGAATTATTGTTAGCAGAAGGAAGAATAATGATTACTGACAAAGAGGGAAACATTTTAAAAACTAGTAAAGCTACTTATGACAAAATAAATGAGAAAATTGTTACATACGATAATACTGAATTGACTTTGAAAGAAGGTTATAAGCTTGTTACTAAAAATATTTCATACAACACACTAAAAAAGATTTTAAATTCAAATGAAAACTCTATTTTTACTGACATAGATGGAAATACAATTGAAACAACTATGTTTCGATATGATATTAAAAATAATTTATTTTCTTCAGTGGGTAAAATAAAAATTTTTGATATAAATAAAAATAAATATTTCTTGAAGGAAATTCATATTGATACAAAAAAAAAAGAGATGGTTGGTTCGGATGTTAGCGTAGTTCTGGACCAGCAACACTTCGGTGTAAGTGAAAAAAGTGATCCGCGATTTGTTGCCAATGACATTCTTGTATCAAAAAATATAACCACTTTATCAAAAGGAGTTTTTACTGTTTGCCAAAAAAAAGAAGGTAAATGTCCACCATGGTCCCTGAAAGCTAGAAAAATTACTCACGATAGTGCAAAAAAAAACATATATTATCAAAATGCAACTTTGAAAGTTTATGATGTTCCTCTATTTTATTTCCCAAAATTCCATCATCCAGACCCAACCGTAAAAAGACAGTCTGGTTTTTTATTTCCAACTTTTGCAAATAGCACAACCATGGGACCGGGTTTTGCTCTCCCATATTACTGGGCAATTAACAATGACAAAGATCTTACATTTGCACCAAAGATTTATGCGGAAGAAAACGTATTATTTTTAAATGAATACAGGCAAGCTTTCAGTAAAGGATTTTTAACTTTAGATACCGGTTTCACTGAAGGTTATAATAATACCTCAACAACAAAATCGGACGGATCGCAAAGTCATGTTTTTGCTGATCTTGATTTAAATTTAAATCAAGATGAATCTTATGAAAGCAAATTATCTTTTAAGCTTCAACGTGCTTCTAATGATACTTATTTTAGAAAACACAATATTAATACAGCCTTAGTAGATTCTGGAGAAACAACCCTAAAAAATGAAATTAAATATAGTTTTAGTAAAAACGATATGTATTTGAATATTGAGGGAAGTATGTACGAAAATTTAAGAGTCAAAACAAATGAAAGATATGAATACTTACTACCAAATATCATGTTTGGAAAAACTTTTTTTACAGAAAAATTTGGTAGTATCGATTTTAAATCAAACGCACTTCACAATAGTTATAAAATTAATAGACACAAAACTTCTTTAACCAATGATGTAATTTGGAAAGCTCCTAGTCAGACTACAAAAAAAGGTTTTGTTAATTCTTTAGAAGGAATGTTGAGAAACACAAACTATGAAGCTAGAAAAACAGGTGAATTCAAAGATGAAGGTACGGTAAATGAATTGCATGGTGTTTTAGGTTATAAATCATCATTACCAATGAAAAAAGATGGTATTAATTATACTAACCTTTTTTCTCCAAACTTTATGGTTAGATTTGCTCCTGGACATATGAGAGATTTACATACAAAAAGTACATCTCTAAGTCATGCAAATTTATATTCACTTAACAAAACGTCAGAAATTGAAGATGGTTTAGGTGCAATTTTAGGTTTTGACTTTAAAATCAAAGAAAAAGGAAATGCTAGAGAAAAATTATCTTTATCATTAGGACAAGTTTTTAATTATGAACTAAATAGAGATATACCTTCTAAAAGTTCATTGGATCAAAAAATGTCTGATGTGGTTGGAAAAATTAACTATAATTTTTCAAAAATTGGAAACATTGGTTATAAGTTTTTACTTGATAACAATCTAGAAGATATCAATTATAATGAAGTATCAACCGAATTAAATTTTGGCCCAGTGCAATTTAACTTAGATTATTTAGAAGAAAATAAACACGTAGGTCAAGAACACTACGCAAGCTCTGGAATTAGCTTAAATTTTAATGATCAAAATAAGTTGAGTTTCAGTACAAAAAAAAATTTCAAAACTGACAGTACAGAACTTTATAATCTTAGTTATCAATACGAAATTGACTGTCTAACTGCAGGTGTAGTTTATAGAAGAGAATTTTATCAAGATAGTGAATTAGAACCAAATGACACTCTAATGTTCAGAATAACATTTGTTCCGTTTGGTACTGTATATACGCCTACAAAAAATTAGTGATTAAAATTAAAAAAAAAATTTTCTTTATTGTTAAATCTACGTTTGTTTTAGCTATGTTTTTAACATTAGGCCTGTTTTTTTATGCGGCTTTTTTTTTCGAACCATCTCCTAAGAAAATAGAGAGCACAGAAAATAAAATCACAAAAGAAGAGGAAAAATTAAAAGAAAAAGAAGAAGAAGAAAAACAAAAGTTAAAGGAACCACAAATAGCTAAAAAAATAAGTGACACAACGAAAAATAAAACCAAAATTAAGCAAGTTAAAACTACGCTAAAAGACGGTTTATATGCTGTCGTTGAAGATAAAGCTATAACCAAATCAGATATAATTAGTGAGATTAAAAGAATTTTAATCTTAAATGATATGACTTATTCTGATGATAACAAAAATAAAATACAACAAATGGCTGTAAAATCAATTATTAAAAAAAATATTAAAAAAATTGAAATTAGTAAAAGAGATTTTTTAAAATTTAATCAAGAAGATCTTAATAATGAATTAAATAGGTTAGCAAATCGAATAAATATGGATGTAGCAACTCTAAAAAATATATGTTTATCCAATGGGCTAGATTTTTCAATAATTGAAGATCAGATAAAAACAGATCTTTTATGGAATAGTTTAATTTTTTACGTTTATAGTAATAGAATATCGGTTAATTTAAACGAGATTGACGAACAATTAAAATTGTACCAAAATAAAATAGAAACTGAAGAATATTTAATTTCGGAAATTATAATTGAACCTGTTGAAAAAATTAAATTAGAATCTGAGATTAAAAAACTAATAAAAAAAATTGAAATTGAAGGGTTTGAAAAAGTTGCTATAAATTTAAGTATTTCACAAAGTGCAAAAAAAAGTGGAGATTTGGGATGGCTAAACGAAAGTAAAATTTCTAAAAAATTTAAGTCGATAATATTTAATACTCCTGTTGGTAGTCTTTCTAAACCAATCTTATTAAAAGATGGTATTTTAATTTTTAAGGTAAGAGATAAAAGAAAAATAAAAAATAAAATAAATTTGGAAGAATTAAAAAATCAATTGCTAATAGCTGAAAAAACGAAAATATTAAATATGTACTCAAAGACACATTACGACAACTTAAAGAGGTCAACACCAATAAAATTTTTTAATGAATAAATCAATAGCAATAATTGCCGGTGAGCCAAATAGCATTGCTTCAGAAATTATTTTTAAAAGTTGGCAACTTAGAAGACAATATATTCACAAACCACTATTTATCATTGGCAGCATTCATCTTCTAAATTTGCAAAAAAAAAAATTGAATTACCAAATTAAAATAAAAAAAATTGATGATAATTTCAAAATAAATGATTTAAAATGTAATGAATTGCCAGTATACGATATTAAATATAAACAAAAAAAATCTTTTGAAAAAATATCAAATAAATCAAACAAATATATTTTGAAATGTTTTGACTATGCTATAGAATTAGCTGAAAGTAAAAAAATTCTCGGTTTCATTAATTGCCCAATTTCCAAGGAATCTCTATTTAAAAAAAAACATCAAGGAATTACTGAATTTCTCTCAAAAAAATCTGACAGGAGTGGTGATGAAGTCATGCTGATTTATAATAATAAGTTATCGGTAGCTCCTATAACAACACACATACCTTTAAATCAAGTTAGTTCAAAAGTGGAAAAACTTAAAATTATTAAAAAGGTAAAAATTATAAATGCTTTTTATAATAAAGTTTTTAATAAAAAACCAAATTTTGCAATTCTTGGTTTAAATCCGCACAATTTCACACCATCAAAAAAACCTGAAGAAAAAAAAATTATATACAGGGCAATAAAAAGTTTAATAAAATCAAAAATTAAAGTATCGGGACCTATTCCAACGGACTCGAGCTTTATGATTTTCAAAAAATATAAATTTGATGTAATAATTGGTATGTATCACGATCAAGTACTTACACCTTTTAAGGCCATATATAATTATAACGCAATAAACATTACATTAGGATTGCCGTATATAAGAATATCTCCAGATCATGGTGTAGCTGAAGATATAATTGGAAAAAAAATTGCAAACCCTAGAAGTTTGATAGAATCTATTAAATTTTTTAATCACATAAATTAGCAAATGAAACTTTTGCAAAAAGCGAAAAAAAGTCTAGGACAAAACTTTTTGATGGATAACAATATTATAAATAAAATAGTTGAAATTGGAAATATTAATAAAAATAAAACTGTTATGGAAATAGGAGCTGGATATGGAAATTTAACAAAAACAATAGCTTCAATGGGAGCAAAAAAAATTTTTGCAATTGAAAAAGATAAAAAACTAGTTTCTCTTTTAAAAGAGAAATTTAAAAATTATAAAAATATTAAAATAATTAATGGTGATATTCTAAATATTATTAAAGAAAATAAATTAGAACAAAACGTTATTGTTTTTGGCAATCTGCCATATAATATTTCAACTAAAATATTAGCATCATTAATACTACTTAAAAAATGGCCCCCATGGTACGAGATTTTAATTTTAATGTTCCAAAAAGAAGTAGCTGAAAGAATTATAGCAAAAACACAAACGAAAGAATTTGGTAGATTATCAGTTTTGTCAAATTGGAGATTAGAAATAAAGAAACATTTTAATGTTTCTAATAATTGTTTTTTTCCAAAACCTAAAATTGCTTCAACGGTACTTTCATTTAAACCAAAAAAAAATGATCAATTTAATTTGAAAAACCCAAAAAACTTAGAAAAAGTAACTAGAATTCTTTTTTCAAATAGAAGAAAAATTATAAATAAAAATTTTAATAAACTATTTAAACAAAATAAAGCGGTAGCTAAAAATTTAAATATTAATTTAAATCAAAGGCCAGAAGAATTAAGTAGTGAAATATTTTATAAAATTGCCTTACAATATGAAAAATTATTTGACTAGTTCTTTTATTTTCTTTTTAATCTCAGCTAAATTTTGCTTCTGACTTAGACCTTTTTTTTCAGACTTTATTATACTTAATATCTCGTCATAACACTTGTTTAAATCATCATTAACAACCACGTAATTATATTCATTCCAATGTGATATTTCTTCGTTAAATTTATTCATTCTTTTTTCAACCAATTTTTCTTGTCCTTTATGCCGATTTAATAATCTTTCTTTTAAAACTTTTAGATTAGGCGGTAAAATAAAGAATGTCACAAGCGATAAATTATTAATTTTATTTAATTGTTTTGTTCCCTGCCAATCAATGTCGAATAATACATCTTTTCCTTGAGATAATGATTCTAATACTGATTTTTTTAAAGTGCCATAACAATTATCAAAAATATTTGCATATTCAAAAAAGTTATTTTTCTTTAATAAATCTTCAAATTCTTCTCTGCTTACGAAATGATAATCCTTCCCATTAATTTCGCTGGGTCTAGGTTTTCTTGTGGTGTAAGAAATTGAAATTACAAAGTTTATATTATTTTCTGCAAGCTTTTTAGTTAGTGTGGTTTTTCCCGTTCCTGAAGGAGAGGATAAAACAAACATCATACCTTTTTTCTCAACTGCCATAGCGTTATTTATAGGTTTGATGTTTTTATAAAATTTTCTTAAGCTGATTTGCTCTCAATAAATTTTATGGCGTCACCAACCGTAAGAATTTTTTCTGCTTCACTGTCGGAAATTTCAGAACCAAATTCTTCTTCGAAAGCCATAACAAGCTCTACTGTGTCCAAACTGTCAGCGCCTAAATCATCAATAAAATTTGCTTCATCAACCACTTTAGCTTCTTCTATGCCCAAATGGTCAGAAACCATTTTTTTTACCTTGCTTGAAACATCTTTTGTCATATGTAAATTCCTTAATTTAAGTTACTACTTCTTAATAAATTATTAACCAATTTTGTCAAGACATATACATACCCCCATTTACGTGAATCGTTTCACCCGTTACGTATGAAGCTTGATCGGACGATAAAAAAGCAACACAATTCGATACATCTTCGCCTGTTCCAAGTTTCCCCATTGGAATTCTAGATGTTAAATAAATTTTAATTTTTTCTGCTACATTCGTAGTCATATCAGAAATTATAAACCCGGGAGACACACAATTGATTGTTATATTTTTTTTTGCATATTCAATAGCAAGACTTTTTGACATTCCAATAATACCTGCTTTAGAAGCAGCATAGTTTGATTGACCCAAATTACCAGTGTGTCCTACAACAGAAGTAATATTTACAACTCTACCAAATTTATTTTTTAACATTTTTTTTATTGCATATTTAGTAAGCAAGAATGTAGATGTTAAATTGACATCTATTACTTTTTTCCATTCCTCTTCTTTCATTCTTAAAGATAGGTTATCAACATTTATCCCTGCATTATTAATCAAAATATCTAAACCTCCTAGTTCTAAAAATGCGCCGTTTATAAACTCTTCAATTTTTGAATGTTCAGATAAATTGAATTTTTTTATCTTAATATTTGGATATTTTTTCTTTATTAAATTTAATTTTTCAATTTTAGTTCCGCTGCCAATAACATTTCCTCCAAGTGAGATAAATTTCTTAACCAATTCTTGACCAATTCCTCCACTTGCTCCTGTTATCAAAATATTTTTATTTTTAAAATTGATCATTTTTTATATCTTCTATCTTATTAATATTTGATATTTTAACATCCTTATTTATTTTTTTTACTAAGCTAGAAAGTACTTTACCAGGACCAATTTCCAAAAAATCTTCAACACCTTGTTTTATCATATAATTTACACTTTCTTTCCATCTGACTCTTGATGTGATTTGATCAATTAATAATGGTTTAATTTTGTTCATATCTACTTCTTCTTTGGCAGTAACATTGCTGATAATATTAGGTTTTGGTTTTAAAAAATTTGTATTCTCAATTTTATCTTTCATATTTTCAGCAGCTCTCTTCATTAATGAGCTATGAAAAGGTGCGCTTACAGGTAAAAGTATTCCTTTTTTCTTTTTTTTCTTTAAGTTTTCGTTAAGAATTTTTATAACATTTTTTTCTCCACTTACAACAACTTGACTATTGCTATTGTCATTAGCAATTTCACAAATTTTTTCCCTCGGTAATAAATTAATTTCTTTTTCAATTTCGCCTATTGTCATTCCTAGTATAGCCATCATAGCACCTTGACCAGCAGGTACCGCTTCTTGCATAAATTTTCCTCTTTCATGCAACAAATAAGCCGCTCTTTCTACAGTCAAGGATCCCGAACAAACAAGCGCAGTATATTCACCTAAAGAATGTCCGGCAAAAAATTTTGCATTATTTAAATTAAAATCAAACTTCTGATTTAAAACATTAAAAATACAAACTCCTATAGTCATAACTGCCGGCTGCGTATTTTTCGTTAATTTCAACTCCTCCTCGGGACCATCTAAAATAATATTTGTAAGTGAAAAACCTAAAGTCTTATCAACAATTTCAAAAGTTTTTTTTACTAAATCAAATTTTTTATAAAAATCTGATCCCATTCCTACATATTGAGATCCCTGACCCGGAAATATAACAGCGCGCATAAGATAATAAAAATATTATATAATTAAATTTTAGTAGTTGTATATTAAAAATATTAATAGTATAAAATCACAAACTCTGCCAATAAAAAGGTGGATTGCTCGATTGCATATAGAATTAACCAAGGAAAAGTGTAAATGAATTGTTACGAACATACGTTTATAACGAAACAAGAGTTATCTGATAGTCAAACTAAGAAATTGGTTGGCAAATACGAGGATATAATTAAGACTAACTCTGGAGAAGTGTTAAAAACTGAAAAATGGGGTTTAAGAATTCTTTCCTATCATATTAAAAATAATAAAAAAGGTTTCTATTTTCATATTAAATTCAAAGGTACGGGGGAAACAATTAAGGAATTAGAAAAAATGCAAAATATTGATAACGCATTAATTAGATACTTAACGATTAAAGTAAAAAAACATGATCTAGAAAAAAATTATTTTGAAAAAAAGGATATTTAAAAAAAATAAATAATTATGAAAAAAAATAAAAAATTTAGGAGAAAAACAAGAGTTTCTAAACACTCAAAATTAAGTTTATTTCAAAAACCTGATACAAAGTTTTTTAGATCGTGTCCTTTGTCAGGAAAAAATGCTCCTGTTATAGATTATAAAAATATTAAATTACTAAAAAAATATATTTCAGAAAGTGGTAGAATCATGCCTTCAAGGGTTACGTCTGTATCATTGAAAAAACAAAAAGAAGTTTCAAAATCAATTAAGAGAGCTAGGCTTTTAGCTTTAATTTAAAAAATTACTATGGAAATTGTTTTATTAGAAAGTATTAAAAATCTTGGAAAGATAGGCGATATTGTGATCGTCAAGAGAGGACATGGACGTAATTATCTTATTAAATATGGAAAAGCTCTTAAGGCATCTAAGGACAATATTGATTTAGTAAACAAAAAAAAAGAAAATCTTAACATTAAAAATCTTGCTTTGAAAAATGAAGCTAAAAAAATTTTTGATATTATTAATGATAAAAAATATAAATTTTCTAAAAGAACAAAAGATAATGATGAATTATATGGATCAATAAAACCAAAGGAAATTTCAAAAACCATTGAAAATTTGGAAAAAATAGAAATAAAACCATCTCAAATTGATTTAGACAAAGAAATTAATAAAATTGGGACTTATCAAGCAAAAATTAATTTTCATGCTGAAGTATTAGCAAAAATTCATATTGAAGTTGTAAAAGAAAAAGAAGAAAATTAATCTCATTCTTTAATTTTTTCCACAGAAAGGTTATTTTGTGTATAACTTTCATGTTTTTTTTATTATTTTTTTAGTATTAAATGTTTAAGGGTAATAATGGTAAATCAACCTTTTAAAATAGTTGAAAATTCTCTAAAACAGATGCCTTGTAATATTGAGGCAGAACAAGCTGTCATTGGCTCAATATTGGTCTCAAATGATATTTACGATGAAATTTCTCCAATAATTGATGCGCAAAAGTTTTTTGATCCCATACACGTTAAAATTTTTGAAACTATTGAAAATCTTATATCTAAAGGTCTTTTAGCCAATCCAATCACTTTGAAAAATCATTTCGATAACAATGAAGGATTAAAAGAATTGGGCGGACAAGAATATTTAATAAAAATTACAAAATTTTCAACTTCAAAAAAACAGACTATTGATTATGCTAATATTGTTCAAGAAATGCATGTACGAAGAGAACTAATTAAAATTTCAGAATCTGTTCTAGATCAAGCATCAAGTGCTACTGAAATTACTGCTACAGGAGAAGAAATAATTCAAAATGCTGAAAAATCTCTTTTTGATTTGGCTGAGAGGGGTCACTTTAATCAATCTTTTATGAAATTTGAAAGTGCTCTCAATCAAACCATTAAAATGGCCAAGAGCGCTTATCAAAATGAAGAGGGAATAGTAGGAGTACCAACCGGATTAGCAGATTTAGATTCAAGATTGGGAGGTATGCATAAACAAGATTTAATTATTATTGCCGGTCGTCCATCAATGGGGAAAACTGCTTTAGCTACTAATATCGCTTTTCATGCAGCAAAAAATATAGAAAAAAAAGGTCTAAAATCTACCGTTGCTTTTTTTTCATTAGAAATGTCTTCAGAACAGCTCTCTACAAGGATACTTTCTGAACAATCGAGAATAAGATCTAATGATATTAGAAGAGGAAAAGTATCTGAAAAAGAGTTTGAAAAATTTATAGAAACATCAAAAAACATTTTTGAACTACCTTTATACATAGACGAAACTCCTGCTATCACTATTGCGGCAATTAGTAATAGATCTAGAAGAATTAAAAGACTTTTTGGTCTTGAACTAATTGTTGTTGACTATATTCAATTAATGAAATCTATTGGAAAAAAAGAGTACAATAGGGTCCAAGAAATCTCAGAAATAACCCAAGGATTAAAAGCTTTAGCAAAAGAACTTGATGTGCCTGTTCTTGCTTTATCTCAACTTTCTCGTCAAGTTGAGCACAGAGATAATAAAAAACCACAATTATCTGATTTGCGAGAATCTGGATCTATCGAACAAGATGCAGATGTTGTCATGTTTGTTTTTAGAGAAGCTTATTACCTTGAAAATAAAGAACCTGCTCCAGGATCTATTGAACACGCAGAATGGCGACAAAAAATGGATGAAATATCTAGTTTAGCAGAGATAATTATTGGCAAACAAAGACATGGACCAACAGGAAATATCAAAGTTGAATTTGAAGCAATGTACACCAAATTCAAAAATATAGAAAATAAATAGCTTTAAACATTTCAATGTTTAAAAAAATATACAATAATTTAATAATTGAAAAACCCAAATTCACTTTATTAATACTCACCATTTTGTTATTAATTTTTGGATATTTTACAAAAGATTTTCAATTAGATGCATCATCCGACACTTTGCTTCTAGAAAACGATCCTGATTTAAAATATTTGAGAGAAGTAAATATCAAATATGGTTCTAAAGATTTTTTAGTTCTAACCTACACTCCAAAAGACAATTTGTTGGCCTCAAATACAATTAAAAACCTTACAAATCTAAAAAATGATTTAGTAAATTTAGAATGGGCAAGCAATGTAATAACAGTTTTGGATGTTCCGTTATTAAATAATAATGATGATCCTTTAGCTGAAAGAATTAAAAATTTTAAAACTTTATCAAGCAAAAATGTTAATAAAGAAAGGGGTTTTGATGAAATTATTAATAGCCCGATTTATAAGGAATTCATAATTAGTAAAAATGGCAAAACTACCGGAATACTGGTTTACATCGAGACTGATAAAAAATTATCTAATCTTATAAAAACTAAAAACAACTATTTAGATAAGAGAGATAGGGGGCAATTTACTCCTGAAGATAAAAAAGAATATAAAAAATTTCTAAAACAATATGATAATTATAAAAATTCATACAATCAAAAAAATCATCAAAATATAAACGAAATTAGAACAATTATAGAAAAATATAAAGATACTGCCAGAATTCATTTAGGAGGAATTCCCATGATTGCTGACGATATGATGACGTATATAAAAAATGACATAATAGTTTTTGGAGCTGGAGTATTTCTTTTTATTGTCATTACACTTTGGTTTGTTTTTAAAAGACTATTGTGGGTATTTATTCCACTTTTAAGTTGTTTTTTTTCAGTTCTTATTATGGTTGGTTTACTAGGATTGGTGGGTTGGAAAGTAACAGTAATATCTTCAAATTTCATAGCTCTAATGCTCATTTTAACTATGGCTATGAACATTCATATGAGTGTTCGATATTTACAATTTAAAAAAGAAAATCCAAATATTTCAAATAGTGAGGCAATACTTTGGACTTCAGGAAAAATGTTTTGGCCAATTTTATACACCGTGCTCACAACTATTTGCGCTTTTTTATCACTTATATTTAGCGATATAAAACCCATTATAGACTTTGGTTGGATGATGACCGTGGGTCTATTAGTCTCTTTATCTATAACTTTTACTTTGCTTCCTGCAATTTTAAATATTTTGAGTAAAGAAAATATAAATTATAAGGATGAGACAAAATCAATAATCACTTCTTTCTTAAGCAAAGTTGCACAAAAAAACACTAAAACTATTTTTGCATCAGCTTTGCTTGCTGTTATCATAAGTATTATTGGTATTACAAAGCTTGAAGTCGAAAACAGTTTTATAAATTATTTTGATAAAAAAACTGAAATCTACAAAGGTATGAAATTAATTGATGATAAACTGGGAGGAACAACTCCTCTCGATGTAATAATCAAATTCCCAGATAGAGAAAAAACAGAAAAAACAGATGATGATTTTGATAATTGGGAAGATGAAGAAAAAAATGACGCTAAATATTGGTTTACAAGAAATAAAATAGATCGAATTAATCAAGTTCACGACTACTTGGATGGCTTGCAGGCAATCGGTAAAGTTATATCCTTTTCATCAATAGTTAGAGTTGCTGAAAACTTAAATGAGGGTAAAGAGTTACAAGGATTAGAAATGGGTATCCTGTATACCAAAATACCTGATTCAATTAAAAAAGAAATAATTGATCCCTATATATCAATAAAAAATAATGAAGCCAGAATTAACTTAAGAATTTTAGATTCAAGGGAAGATCTCCGAAGAAATGATTTAATCAAAAAAATTAATTATGATTTAGAAAATAAACTTGGTTTAAGTAGAGAAGAATTCAAACTAGCGGGTGTTCTTATTCTTTTTAACAATCTATTACAAAGTTTATTTAAATCACAAATATTAACTTTAGGTGTGGTGATGGCAGGTATAACTTTGATGTTTCTTGTCCTATTTAGAAATGTAACCTTATCATTAATCGGGGTTGTTCCAAATTTTATGGCAGCTTTTCTAATTCTAGGTATTATTGGTTTACTAGAAATACCTTTGGATATGATGACAATAACCATCGCTGCTATAACCATAGGAATAGCGGTTGATAACAGCATCCATTATATTTATAGGTTTAAAGAAGAGTTCAAAAAAATTAATAATTACAACCAAACACTTGAAAAATGCCATAATACAGTCGGTGTTGCTATTTTAAATACTTCTATAACGATTGTTTTTGGCTTTTCAATATTGGTGCTATCCAATTTTATACCAACGATCTATTTTGGTATATTCACAGGAATAGCAATGCTTTTAGCCATGATTTCAGTTTTAACGCTTTTGCCAAAACTTATTTTAATTATAAAGCCTTTTGGTGATGCCTGACGCAATAGAATTTATACAAAGTAACATTTCAGCATTCGATCTTATTGTTTTTTTAATTATTGTTTATTACATGACACAATGTGCTGCAAAAGGATTTATGAGAAGTCTATTATCGTTTTCGAAATGGATACTTGCTTTGGTTATAACAATAATTTTAATACCAAAATTAAATCCTTGGGTGCAAGATTATATAGAATCAAAATTTGTTGCCGACATTGGTTTGGGGGTTTTTATATATTTAGTTTCACTTTTTGTAATAATTAATATAGGTAAAGCTATTGGTAGAACAATTACTTGGTCAGGTCTTGGCTCGGTTGACAAAACCTTTGGTTTAATTTTTGGAATATTGAAAGGATATATAATTTGTGTATGTATTTTTTCTTTGCTAAATTGGTTTTATCCACATCAAAATTGGCCTATAAAAGCAGAAGGTAGTTTTTCTTTTGAAAAAATATATAAAGGAAGTAGGTTTTTAATTGATGAGTTTCCCGACAGCAAAGATTACTACGAAGAAAAAATAGAAAAAATCTAAATGGCACGATTAAAAGAAGAATGCGGAGTTTTTGGTATTTTTGATAACAAAGATGCTGCTGCTTTAACAGCCTTGGGATTGCATGCTTTACAACATAGAGGACAAGAGGGCTGTGGTATTGTTACATTTGATGGAAAAAATTTTTATGCTGAAAGAAGACTTGGTTTGGTTGGAGATAATTTTACAAAAGGAAAAGTTTTGGAAAAATTACCTGGAAATTACGCTGTTGGTCATAATCGCTATTCTACTGCTGGAAATAACTTAATCAATAATGTTCAACCTTTTTTTGCTAATCTTCACACTGGAGGCATTAGTATTGCACATAATGGAAATTTATGTAATGCGAAACATCTTAGAAGAGAGTTAGTTAAAAATGGTTCAATTTTCCAAACAACATCTGATACTGAAACTATAGTTCAACTAATTGCAAAATCAAAAAGATCCAAGACTATTGATAAAATAATTGATTCACTTTTTAAAATACAAGGTGGATATGCTTTAACAATTTTAACAGAAAAAAAATTAATAGGAATTAGAGACCCATTTGGAATTCGTCCGCTGGTCATTGGCAAACTCAACAAGTCTTATGTTTTAACATCAGAAACATGTGCTCTTGATATAATCGGAGCAAAATTTGTTAGAGAGGTTAAAAATGGAGAAATGGTTGTAATAACGAAAACTGGGTTGGAAAGTATAAATCTATTTCCTAAAATAAAAGAGCGACCATGTATTTTTGAATATATTTATTTTTCTAGACCAGATAGTACTATTAATAATGTTAGTGTATATGAATATAGAAAAAGATTGGGCGCTGAATTAGCAAAAGAAACTCATATAGAATCTGATTTGGTTATACCGGTACCAGACTCTGGGGTTCCCGCTTCAATCGGTTATGCAGAAAAAATAAAAAAGACTGTTGAATTAGGAATTATTAGAAATCACTATGTTGGTCGAACTTTTATTGAACCAACGCAACAAATAAGAAGCTTTGGTGTTAAATTAAAACATAATATTAATAAACCTCTTGTTAAAAATAAATCTCTAATTTTAATTGATGATTCTCTAGTTAGAGGAACAACTTCAGTTAAAATTATCAAAATGCTTTATGATGCTGGAGCTAAAGAGATTCATCTAAGAATTGCTTCTCCTCCTATTAAATATCCTGATTACTATGGTGTAGATACACCTAATAAAGATGAACTCCTCGCCTCTAAACTTAATATAGAAGAGATGCGAAGGTTTATTAACGCAACAACTTTGCAATTTTTATCAATCGAAGGGCTATATAAATCCTTAGGATATGAAAAAAGAAATTCGTCTTATCCTCAATTTACAGATCATTGTTTTACAGGAGAGTATCCAGTTGAACCTATTGACGCTACAGATAAAGATTTCATGAACGATCAAGTTTCTTTGATGTGATCGAAATATTAGTAGAAAAATAATATTTATTTAGTTAAAACCTAAAATTCGAGATTTTTCAGTATAGATAAATAACTTTCCATTATTAATGATTGGTGCAGATGTTATTGGGCTACCAATTTTTTTATAATTTTCAACTTTTCCTGATGTTGAGGAACTCACAATTAAATATCCATTCTGGGTAACTGAATATATTTTTCCAGAACCCATAATAAAACCTGTTATTTTAGTGGATTGCTTACTCCCTTTTAATATTGTTAAAATATTAGTAGAGGAAATTATTTCTCCTGTATCTAAACTAATAATTACAAAATAACCATATTCGGTTACAAAAAAAATATTTTTTCCATCTATTATTGGAGTGGTTATTGAACTTACTTTTGTTCTCCAATTCGTATAACCATTATTTAAATTAAAAGAAAAAATTGCCTGATGATTAGAAAAAATAATACTTTCATTAATTATTACAATATCTGATGATTTGAAAAAATCTGTGGCTGCAGATGAAATTCCCAATGTATTTAAAGACCAATCAATATTTCCATTTATTGAATTCACTTTCAGTAGTTCTCCCGAAGTAGTGCTAGCAACAACATCTCCTTGTTTTGATAAAGCTAAAGATAAAAAATTTTGTGATTTTATAAAAGATGATGCTGAACGAATATTCCAAATTATAGAACCGTTCTTAGCGTTAAAACAAATAAGTCTATTATCTTGATTAATCAAAAAAATTTTATTATCAAAAACTTTTATTTTTGATTTTAATGGAACGCCATGATTTTTTATCCAAATAAGTTTTCCACTATCTGAAGTAATAGCATAAATAAATCCAATATTATCAGCAACATAAATATTATCTTCATAAATAGCGAAAGTTAAATTTTTATAAATCTTTTTATAGATCTTTTTATAAATATTTTTTTTCCAAATTATATCTCCATACTCATCAACGTTAAAAATTGTACCTTTGTCATCCGAAAGAAATATATTGTTTTTATAAATTAGTGGTTGAGTTGTAATTTTTGACAAAGATAATTTATTTTTTCCAATTTTTTTTTTCAAAAATTTATTATCTACACTTGACAAATAAATGTTTCCAAGAAAATTTTGGTTATTTAAACCAGGCATTTCCCATGATAAATTTTTTTTTGGTTGTGACAAGATAATTTTACCTGTTAAAGCTTTTTCTATATAATAAATATTCTTTGACGAGTAGATTTTTTTTATATTTTTTCTTTTGAGTTGTTCTTTTTCTAATTCAATAATTCTTTTTACTTCATCTTCTACACCGGTCCAAATTCCTGTTTTGGTATCAAAAGAACAATTGACTAATAAAATCAAAGCTAAAAAAAAAATCACATTTTTTTTCTTATTCATTCGAAATTATTGATAATTGAGATCTGGCATGATTATAAAGATCATTATGTAAATTATTTATAATGAAAATTTTTTGATAAAATTCTATAGCTTTAATATATTCTCCTTTAGACACAAAATAATCTCCTAACAATAACAAACCATGTGGTTTCCAAAAAGTTTCTGTATTTAACAGTGGATTTATAGATTCTAACATTTTTGATTCATCAACAAAATTTGAATTTAATAATGTTTTTTTATAAATTAATAAGTTTCTTTCTTCTTTAGAAAATTTATTTTTTTCTAATAAATGATCAAACAAAGCCGATAGTTCTCTATAATCTGTAATTAAATTTTGATTCATTATTAGAAATAAACTTAAAGTTGAATAGGTTGAATCGTTGGCAAAAATTACTTCTTTTAAAATACCTATTGCTTTATTTTTTTTTCCACTTTCAAGATAAATTTTTGCCTGTAAATAATTTTCTGATAGTAAAACTCTTTTCTTTTCCTTGTTTTCTAAATAAAAACTAAAAGAACCAAACACAAATATCAAAATAAATACAAAAGAAAAAATAAAAATTTTATTTTTTTCATAGAATTTTTTTAATTTTGATTTTTTTGTTACATCATACTGAGCTTCAATAATATCTTCTGCCATTTAAATTATTCTTTTATTTATATACATTTTTATTAAAAGGAAATTTTCTCAACCTAACATCTTTGACGTAGTTCTTTACAGATTTTTCTATGATCTTTTTTAAATTTGAATATTGTCTGACAAATTTTGGATTAAAATCACTTAAACCTAGCAAGTCGTCTATAACTAGTATTTGCCCATCGCAATATTTGGAAGCTCCTATGCCTATGGTAGGAACAGAAACATTTTTTGTTATTTTTTTAGCTAAATTCTCTACAACGCATTCTAAAACTATCGCGAACACACCTGAATTTGATATAGCGGTAGCATCTTCATAAATTTGTTTTCTTTGAAAAAAGTTTTTGCCTTTTACTTTAAAATCAGTTGAAGTTTGAGGTAACAATCCAACATGGCCCATAACTGGAATTCCTTTCTTTGTAAGATATTTAATTATGTTAACTATTTTTTTTCCACCTTCTAGTTTAACCGCATCACATTTCGTTAAATTAATTACCTTGCTTGCATTCCTGTATGCAGTAAATTTATTTTCATATGTTTTATAAGGCATATCAAATACGACTAAACTTTTCTTCGCAAATTTTTTTACAACTTTGCAATGAAGTATCATTGTTTCAATTTTAACCTCTTTTGTTGTTTTCATTCCATATAAAACCATACCCAATGAGTCACCTACTAAAATTATGTCACAATATTTATCCACAATTTGAGCTATAGCTTTCGTGTATGCTGTTAAACAAACTATTGGTATTTTATTTTTTTTATTTAAAATTTTTTTAATTGTTAATTTTTGCATTTTCTGGACTTAATCTTCTTAACTTTTCCTGAATTTCATTTTTTTTTGAACAGAAAGATTTACAAATTAAAATAAATTGATCAATCAGTTCTTTTGCTTGATTATAATCGGATTGTTTAATTTTAAGAAGCACAAGCATGTATATAGCTTCATCATTTTGCGGATTTATTAATAAAACATTATTTAAATTAACCTCAAGCTCTTCGTCATTATCATCCTCATTAAAAATTTTAGCTAAATACAAATACGATTTCTCATTCTTGGGATTGAATACTAAATCTCTTTCAAAGTGAATTTTTGATTCATCAAACTTTTTATTTTGATAAAGTTTAATTCCTTTTTCAAAATAATTTGATTGTACAGCCATCACTCCTGAAATAAGAAGCAAATAAATGGCAAATATTATTATAAAAAAAAAATTTTTCATAAATTAGTTAGCAAACTTTGTTGCTCTATGTATCATATTTTTAAAATTCCTTTGCAAAAAATATAAATCTCTTTAGATTCTTTTTTACTTGATAAAGGTTTATATTTAACTACTTTTTTAAAGCAATTTTTAGCTTTTTTATTAATTTCATCATATATTGAACCCATGAACATTTTTGACAGAAAAACTCCTTCTTTGGTTAAAATTTTTGTTGCTAAACTCATTGCATCTAAACAAAGTTCTCCAGTTCGGTAGGTATCAAGGGCTTTATTTCCTGAAGTATTTGGAGCCATATCAGACAAAACTACATCTATTTTATCATCAAAATGAACCATTATTTTTTCATAAATTTTATTTTCACGAAAATCCCCTTTGATAAAATCTACATTATTAATTTTTTCCATAGTTTTAATATCTACCGCTAGTATCCTTCCTTTAATTATTTCTTTATTTGCAATCTGAGTCCATCCTCCTGGACAAGAACCCAAATCTAACAATGATAAATTTTTCTTTAAAAATTTAAATTTCTTATTCATTTCAATTAACTTGAAAGCTGATCTAGATCTATAACCTTTAATTTTAGATTGTCTAAAAAAATAATCTTTTTTTTGCCTAGTCAACCAATTTTTTGAAATTTTATTTTTTTTCAATTATTTTTATATTTTTTAAATCTTTATTAAAAATTTTACAAAATATCTTCAGTTTCATCTTCATTAATAGTCAACAATGTTTTGCTTTTATACTTGTAGTGAAAATAACTTATTGGTATTAGAACAAAATAAGTTATACCACTAAAAAATAAAGTTTCGAAAGTGTAAAAAATTAAGAGACTTACATAGATTCCAATTCCCAATAATAAAAAAATAGTCAAATGTCTTGGAATTAAAATTCTTTTTAGAGAATATGTAGGTAATTTACTAACCATTAAAATTGATGTTGTTAAAATAGTTATAGAACTTAAAATCACAAAGTTTTCAAATTGAACTAAACCACTTAAACTTAGTATAAGAGGTAATAATACAAGGCCTGCCCCTGCGGGTGATGGTACACCTTCAAAAAAATTTATTTTCCACGATTCATTTTCTTCAATAGTTGTCAAATTAAATCTTGCTAAGCGAAGTGCGCAACATACCGTATAAATCAAAACAAACATCCATCCAAATTTTCCAATTTCATTCAAAACCCAAAAATACATTATAAAACCTGGAGCCACACCAAAACTAATAACGTCTGTGAGAGAATCTAATTCTTTTCCAACTTTTGATGTTCCTTTAATTAACCGAGCCACTCTTCCGTCTAAAGTATCAAGGATTGCAGCAAATCCTATTGCTATAACTGATATTGCATAATTTGTATCTAGTGCAAATTTTATTGAACTTAAACCTAAACAAACACCAAAAATAGTTAAAGCATTGGGCAAAAGTGACTTTGGATTTTTTTTTGTAATAAGTTTAAATTCTTTCTTATTTTCTATCATTTTTTATTTCTTTGCTAACAAAGTTTCTCCAGAAACAGTATTTTGACCTTTGCAAACTAACAGTTTATAATTTTCAAAATATAAATCAACTCTACTACCAAATCTAATCATCCCAAACCTATCCCCTTGGTTAATTGTATTTCCCTCTTTGACATCACAAACTATTCTTCTAGCAATCATTCCTGCGATCTGAACTATAATTATTTCATCTCCATTTGAATTAATAAGTTTAAGATAATTTCTCTCATTTTCTTCACTCGCTTTATCAAGAGTAGCGTTTATGTATTTTCCCGGTTTATAAAATATTTTATCAATTTTGCCTGTGTAAGGAACTCTATTTACATGACAACAAAATACGTCCATAAAAATACTTATTCTTGTATATTTTTTTTCTTCTAAACCTAATTCTTTTGGTCCATTTATTTCCATAATTTGTGTTATTTTTCCATCCGCTGGACTAACTAGATAATTTTCATCTTTAATTGAAAATCTTTCTGGATCTCTAAAAAAGTAATAAACCCATATGGTAATGATTAAACCAATTAATCCTAAATAATTATTAATCAGCAGGAAAATGAAAGTTATTACAGCTGCTATAGCTACAAATCTGTATCCTTCTCTATGAAGTCTTTGGACTATAAAATTAAACATAATTAAATTCTTTATAATTTTAGCCTAATATGTATATTTAATAATTTTATTCAATTAGTAAAAATAAATATTAATGCCTAAAATTAACGTAAAAAACCCCATTGTAGAGCTAGATGGCGACGAAATGGCCAGAATAATATGGAATTTTATTAAAAAAAAATTAATTCTTCCTTATTTAAATATCGATATTAAATATTTTGATTTAGGCATAAAAAGTCGGGATGAGACATCTGATAAAATAACCATTGATTGTGCTAATACTATTAAAAAAATTGGTGTGGGTATTAAATGTGCAACAATTACTCCTGACGAAAACCGTGTAAAAGAATTTAAATTAAAAAAAATATGGAGATCGCCTAACGGTTCTATTAGAAATATTTTAGGTGGAACTGTTTTTCGTCAACCAATAATTTGCAAAAATATCCCAAAACTAGTCCCAAGTTGGACAAATCCAATAGTGATAGGCAGACATGCTTTTGGTGATCAATATAGAGCTACAGATTTTAAAGTCCCTGGAAAAGGTAAGTTAGAGATAAAATGGACTTCTGAAGATGGTAAAGAAAAAAAAGAGTATGAGGTTTTTAATTTTAGCGGTCCTGGAGTTGCATTATCTATGTATAATTTAGATCAATCTATTAAAGATTTTGCTAGAGCCTGTATGAATTATGGTCTTAATAGAAATTGGCCGGTTTATCTTTCTACTAAAAATACGATTTTAAAAAATTATGATGGTAGGTTTAAAGATTTATTTCAAGAAATCTATGAAAAAGAATTTGAAAAAAAATTTCGTGAACATAATATAACTTACGAACATAGACTTATTGATGATATGGTTGCATGCGCATTAAAATGGAATGGAAATTATATATGGGCATGTAAAAACTATGACGGCGATGTTCAGTCAGATACTATTGCTCAAGGTTTTGGATCTCTTGGATTAATGACAAGTGTTTTGATGACACCAGACGGCAGAACAATTGAATCTGAAGCAGCTCATGGAACAGTTACTAGACATTATAGGATGCACCAAAAGGGACAGGAAACTTCTACAAATCCTATTGCTTCAATATTTGCTTGGACAAGAGGTCTGTCTCATAGAGGAAAGTTAGATGGTAACGACGATTTAATAAAATTTGCAAACACTCTAGAAAATGTTTGTGTAAAAGTGGTTGAAAGTAATTCTATGACCAAAGATCTGGCTGTACTAGTCGGTAAAAATCAAAAATATCTAACCACAAATCAATTTTTAGAAGTAATTGACTCTAATTTAAAAAGAAGTCTTACATAGTTTTTATTTTTTTTTGTAAGAAATCATGAACATTTTTTAGTTCCTCTAAATTTTGGCCACCAGCTTGTGCAAAATCTTTTCTTCCTCCTCCACCTTTTCCTCCTAAAATCTTTGAAATTTCTTTTACTATTTGAATTGAGTCAATTCTGTTGGTTAATTTTTCTGTTACTCCAACAGCAACACCTGCTTTACCTTCATATGAACATAGAACCACTATAAGTCCGTGCTTAATTTCTTTTTTACCTTGATCCACTACGTTTCTTAACTCTTTGGTAGGAAAGTCGTGTAAAAGTTGAAATCTAAAAGTATAATTTTTCTTTGGGTCAGCACCCAAAACCGCTTGATCTTTAATTATGTTTTTAGTTTTATCTTTTAAGATGCTTTCAACCTTAATTTTATCTAATTGAGTTTTTAGATTTTTAAGATTTTCAACGGATGTTAAATCTTTATTAATTGCTGGATCAATCTTGTATTCTTTTATCTGAAATTTTAAGGAAGAAATTTGGCCAGAGATTTTATCGTCCTGCTTAGATTTTTTATCTTCTTGTAATTTTTCATAAGCTTCAAGTTGCTTATCTCTCAAAGCTTCTATTCTTCTAACACCTGCAGCAATTGATGATTGATCTATTATTTTAAATTTTCCAATATCTTTTGTATTTTTAACATGAGTGCCTCCACAAAGTTCGGTAGAAAAATAACCGTCATTTTCTTTACCCATAGACAAAACTCTTACCTCGTCTCCGTATTTCTCACCAAACATCGCCAGCGCTCCCTTTTCTACAGCTTCTTTAGGCGTCATAATTCTAGTTTTAACATCTGCTGCTGTATTAACCATATCATTTACATACTTTTCTATTTTTTCAATTTCTTTTTTTTCAATAGGCTTATTATGGCTAAAATCAAATCTAAGTTTTTCAGGACTTACCGAAGAACCTTTTTGTGTTACATGCTTACCAAGTGTTCTTCTTAAAGCTTCGTGAAGTAAATGTGTGGCAGAATGATAAGCTCTAGCATTATTCCTTCTAAGCACATCTATTTCTAGATTTACATTTTGATTAACTTTCAAAGTTCCTTTTTCAATTTTTCCATAATGGACGTAAAGGTCACCCATTTTTTTTTGAGTGTCTTCAATAGTAATCTTGCAATCATTAGAATAAATTATTCCTTTATCACCTATTTGACCTCCTGATTCAGCATAAAAAGGTGTTTGGTTAGTTGCTACTTCTATCTTGTCGCCAGCTTTTGCTTCTTTCACAAAATCTTTACCCTTTGATATTTTAAGAACAATACCTTCAAGTTTATCAAATTCGTAACCCAAAAATTCTGTTGGAATCAGTTGTTCTCTAACTTTAAACCATTTCTCTTCTAACGGTTTATCACCAGATCCTTTCCAATTAGCACGAGCTAATTTTTTACTTTTTTCCATTTCTCTGTCAAAACCAACATTATCAACTTCTATATTTTTATTTTTTAAAATATCTGCAGTAAGATCTAATGGAAAACCATAAGTATCATATAATTTGAAAGCAACTTCGCCAGGAAAAGAATTATTTTTTACTTTATTTAAATTTTCATTTAAAATTTCTATTCCTCTGCTAAGCAATGAAGAAAATTTTTCTTCTTCTGTCTTTAATGTTTCTGTAATTAAAGGTTCTGCTCTCTTTAATTCCGGGTAAGAATCTGACATTTCTTTAATTAATGTTGATACCATTTTATAAAAAATCGGTTCTTTGCTCCCTAGTGTATGCGAATGTCTCATTCCTCTCCTCATTATTCTTCTTAAAACATAACCTCTACCTTCATTTGAAGGTAAAACTCCTTCTGCAATCAAAAATGAACTTGCCCTAAGATGATCTGCTATAACTCTATGACTTGCTACATTTTCCTTGGT
>Ga0187833_10001571_pt1 | contig 25903 bp, 18 predicted proteins | sample ETNtaG_37_FD_167968 | JGI IMG/M metagenome (GOLD analysis project Ga0187833, IMG submission 167968) | Marine microbial and viral communities from oxygen minimum zone, Eastern Pacific Ocean - ETNP2014_SV_400_PacBio MetaG (Illumina Assembly) | ecosystem: Environmental > Aquatic > Marine > Hypoxic...
GCGGTGTATGAGAAATGAACAAAAAAGGACTATCTCCTATGGTGGCAACAGTTGTTCTTCTCGTTTTCGCAGTTTTGATGGGAGCATTAGTCATGACAGTAGGAGAAGAATTAATCCAAGATATTCCTGAAAAACCTCAATCATCTGCTTCAACAATTTGTCTAAAGGAACCGAGAGGAGACCCTTTGAAATCACTCCAAGTTCAATTTCTTGATGGAAAAATCTCCCGGTCAGAATATATTGCTAAAGAAAGAGCATTGATTAGATAATTCTAAAAATTCTTTAATTTATCCATCCCTCTCTTACACACAGTCCAAACAGTCCTCTCATTCCTATTCAACAAGTTACCAATTTCCCTATAACTATACTTTTCACGTAAATACACAATCAAGGATTCCATAATACTCAACGTTCGATTCCTAAACACAAAAGTAGGAACAAACGTTCCTTCCAAAGTTTTCTTTTGTCCAGAAGCTTTCTTCTTCCCAGCACGATTCAATAAGGTCCAAACAGTCCTACCATCCCTCCCTAAAAGCCGACCAATCTCACTATTCGAGAAACCTTCTCTATGCAAATACACAACCAAAGCCTCGGAGAAAGTATACACTCTATCAGAAAATATTTGTGTATCTACCAAAACACTACTCACTCCGCTAGCTAACACATGTTTCACTCCTCTTCCTCCTGTTGTTGGATACGTTCCTCTATCTGCTTCTCAATATCATCTATACTCACATACAATCCAAAGATTTTTTTGACTCGAATCTTTAATCTAAACAACTTATACTTCATTTTGAAAACAACAAACGTCCAAGAAATTTTCACCCTAACTTTCTGTATGGGAATATCTCTAACATCCTTCTTCCCATAATCAATTTCCTTAACTTTACTAACAAATTTCTTTGTAATTACTATACAAGCAACACTCAATCCAATAATAGTCAATATACTCTTAATCGGAAGAATGGAGAACAACAACACACTACCAATAATTAATATTCCGGATAACACATACACATATTTTTTCAAAGAAACAGAAGATAATTTTTTGACAACATACGTCAAAACAACCAAGGCAAGAGAACCATAGAATAACATCCAAGTGAGATTTTGATATCCAAGGGATGTATAGCTCAATACACTATCACAAATAAATATTCCCCCTATTTGTAATCCAATAGTCAAAGACCATAAGATTCCAATACTAAAGAGTTTCTTAGGTGAATGATGTTTCTTCCAAGCTAATGTTATCCCAGATAAAAGCAACATAAGCAATATTAAAACAACAAACAACATGCTGACTGGCTCTTGAACACTACAAAAACTATCTTTATTCAAAATTCCTGCACAATCTACTGGACAACTAATAGCATCTTCACCATCTCCACAAAATCCATTTCCACAAGAACAAAAACTTGCGTCTTCAATTTTATCCTGATGCTGTGTCTCTCCATATAAGGTATACACAGCATCTGGATTACATTCTACATCGAACTCTACATATTGAATGGCTCCCGCCCGTAATGTCGATTCTGATTCTTGAGTTATGATTCCCTCAATGACCTTCCGAGACCCTTCTTTATGCAAGAGATCAGTATGCGTAACTGCAATTTCATAATAATCTGAACAAAGATCAGGTACATAGTTTGGACCTACCCGTTGAGCCGAACTCACAGCTACCATTCCGTCATTTGCTTCATTGAAATAATCTGTAGTAGTAGATTGAAACAAAAGTAAATTTATCCCAATATCCTGTGTTCCAGCCATGACCAAGTATTCAGGTCCTTCCACCCTCGGAGTTACAATACCATTCTTCAATATATTAAGAATAACACCATCTATTTGCAGAATATTAAAGTCAGAGTTTTTATTCGCTAACACATCCAATAACCCTTCAAAATCAGCAACAAGTGGAGTACCCAGATTTGGAGCTCCAATAATAAATGCCCTACTCACCTTGTCAAAGAACTTAAACTCTTTTCCTTTATTTAATTCATCTTCAGTATACTTGAGCATTCTTTGCGTTAATAATCCACCTAAGGAATGTCCCACAATTTGAACATCTAAAAATTCTTCAGATCTAGACTCTAAGAGATGAGCAAAATCAACTGCAACCTCATCCAAGCTCCTATTCTGAGGATAATCAAAGGTATACAATTTGTACGGCTGTTGTGTAAGCCTCATATCATCAATAATCTCCTGATATGTTTTGGAACTTGAGGCAAATCCGTGCACAAGCACAATCGCTTTGTCTGTATACACTTGTGGAACGAATATTTTATCTAATTTAGGCTCAACACAGTTGGTACAAATACTTCCTAAAACAGCAACAAGTATTTCCCCATTTTCTACCAGTTTACTCATATCTTCAACTTCAACACTCATAGTTTTACCAGCAGTAAAAGTTCCACCCAAGTAATTCCATTCATTATCTTTAAAGTAATAAATGGCATTTGAATTTTCTTCGATATATTGCTGAGGAGCATAAGGCAACACAATCTGTCCTGATGATTCCACAGATGCAACTCTGATAACGGTTGGTGTCGAGACTATTTTCATTCGATCATTAATAGGTTGTTGCACGCCATTTGGAGCCTTGCTTAAAGACACAGATAGTACTGATTTGGTATCAACACTAAAATGTGAATTACCACTCCTAATGGTATTGTCAGTTCCGGTGAATGACTTTTGTACAGGTGCAAGAGCAAATGGATAGTATTTTGGTTCAAAGGTATGAGTGGATCGAGTAACACCCTTTACCTCATTTCCACAAGAGAGTTCATTTACCTTTACTAACCTCTCTAGATTACATCTATTACCCACACACCGCAGAAGATCTATATTAATAAAACGTTCTGGCACTGCTAAGGTAACTTCAGCAGCTTCATCTGTACAAGCCACACTAAATGAATCAGTAATCTGTTCACTTTCAATCTGCAGATTGGGTAAAACTCTTGGTTCAACTGTAGCTGCTCCCGTTATTTCATTAGTATAAGGAATTTTTGCGCAAACAAACAAATTCTCATATTGCTGTTCCAAAGAACTTAAACCAAATTCCTTTTTTTTGGATGGAAAAAATGAAGATAAACTGCTTATCGGAGTAAGGGGAAGACGAATATTTACATGCTGAGATTCAGAAAATACCTTTTGAACAATTTCTCTTTGCTCTAAAGAATAACTCTTTCCATTTAATTGTACAGCTGGAGTTCCAGAAATGTCTTCTACACTATGAGTTTCCCCTTCAATAATAACATATTTTTCCTCTGTAACTATTTCTTCTAAACTCTTTTCTTTTTCAAAAACTTCATATTCTTCTCCCTCTATCACAATGATATTTTTTATTTGAGAAACCAAACTACCTTCATCATCAATGTTAGACACAATTATGGATAAATAACTTTCAGGAACTGATTCAAGCAAGAATAATTTCTGTTCTATATCAAGATCTCTAAAGACATTATACTCCTCAGTTTCTGGAATAGAAATAATATACTCTGGATCTATATAGGGAAAAGCTTGAATAAAATTCTGCAATGAATTAAAATCAGTAACTGTATTTCTAATAGTATCTAAGGGTATAACTGCTTCAATCTGAATTGTATTTTCAATAGGTGCTGATCCGCTAAAAGCCGAGATTCCAAGATCTGAGACAGATCCAACCTCTCCAGATTCTCCAATACTAGCTTCAACAGTCCCAAGTTCAGCCTGTTCAAACAAGGGAACGTTAATAAAAAGCTCTCCCTCCTCAACTACAGGTTCTAAATTGAAGATATCTTCAGGAGGGGTAGGAATATCAACAAAAATATCATCTTCAACAGCAACTACTGCTACGGGTAATCCTACAACTGATGGTACTCTCGTTTCTCCTTCATCGACAAATCCTACGAAGTCTGGTTCACTTACCTCTGAAGGAATATCAAAATCCTCCAAAATAACTATAGGGGCAACTATCTCTGTATCTATGGCAATGGGCTCACCAGCTTCAACCCAACCTCCACTTTCCCCACCACCACTCGGTGTTGAACCTCCCCCCCAAGTCGTTGTAGGCGTACTTTCTACTGGAGCAGTCCCCGAAAAATTAAAACTAATATTTTCAATTGTAGATGAATTAGCAGTTGCATCTCCCACAAATACTAAGGCATTCCAACTATCTCCATCTGTAAAGTTTCCTGAAAATAAGGTATGCACTAAAGTAAAGGTACTATCAGACAAACCTCCAAAAGTGATTCCACTTAAATTATCCTCCTTAGCACCATTCTTATACCAATCAATGTAAGCATTCATTGCCTCAATATCAGGATGTGCAGCTTTAACCCATAATGTCAAATTTTCTGAGGAATCATTAGTACCTTGCGAACTATTCAAAACTAATTCTTGCACATCTGGTACATTATTACTTACAACTCGATAAGTAGTAAAGTGACTTACATTGAAGGAAAGAATATCATTTGTATAACTCGTGTTAATACACACAGGATCACTTGTTGAGGTACAATCTACAAATGAACCATTAGTATTAAATTGAATTTTAGGATTGTTTAGGGTTATTCCATATAAAGAAATATCTGCAGATTTATTTAATCCAGATTGAGATGAATTAACAGTCACTAAATTATTAGATATTTTAATATCTACTGATAAATTTTCTCCGGCTTGATCAATTGCTTCTAGATAAAATATCTCTCCAGCTGAATTATTTTTAATATACACTAAACTTGAATTTATAGTATAATTTCTTATCTCTTGATCGATTAAATAGGTGCCATTGGCATGTGCATAGATAATATTAAGGTCTTGTTCCTTAATATTTGACAATTTATTATTACTAATATTATTATCTAATAAGTATAAATTAGCTCCAACTTGAACCCAGAAATAAATCGCATCATCTCCAGTTCCTAGAATAGTATTATTCACAAAAATATTCCTTTGAGATCTTTGTAATGGATAATATCCAAATCCTCCAGCTTCAGTAGTATTGATAGTATTGTTTTGTATAAAGGAACTATTACTATTCCATAACCTAATTCCTACTCCATCACTTCCAGTTGTATTTATAAAATTATTACTAATATTATTATTTTCAGAAAGTTCTTGATAAATACCATATCCATAAGATCCACTTGTGGTAATAATATTATTACTAATATTTACATAATCGTATTCATAAAAAAATAATCCATAAGCACTATTTCCAGAAGAAATTATAATATTATTATCAACTATTGCATGATCTCCTTGTTGAATTATGACAAAGCTGCTTGCTCCTGAACTATTCATAAAATTATAAGTATAGTTATTATAAAAACTATCATCTTCAAATATTGGATACCCTCTTTCTCCTGTAGTATAGATGGTATTGTTAAAAAATATATTATTATCTGCAGCATCATCAACAAAAATTCCATATCCTCTTAAACCACTTGTATTAATTTTATTAAAAGAAATAATATTAAATTCAGATCCATCTTCAACTAATATACCTTCAGAATACTCATAAGAGGTATTGATTACATTATTATAAATATAATTATAATTATTACTCTCATCAAGCCAAATACCTGTTCCGTTTTGTGAATATATAGAATTATCAGTAACATTATTAAATTGAGATCCTGATATCAAGACAATTCCATCACCCCAAGTTCCATTGGCATATACCCTGTTGTGGCTAACATTGCTGTAAAATGAGCCCACATATATTCCATCACCTCCTTGACTTCCAAGAGTTTCATAAATTGAAACATTATTATCATGGATTATAGAAAAATTTGAAGGAGTACTTATTGAAATTCCTTGAGAAAATGCAACAACTGTAACATTATTACTACTTACTGTTGAGTTTGGTGCATTAAATAACAGTATTGCTGTTTGGCTTGAATCATTAATATAAACATAATTATTTCTAATGGTGAGATTATAACTCCCACCTGTAAGCCAAAGCCCTGTCCTATCATAAGATGTAAGATTACTAAGTTCTACTACAGAATTATTTACATTTGAGAAATAAATAGAATTATCAAATCCTGTATAATTTATTGAGGTTATATTAATGCCCTCTGAGTTTCTGGCATTAATTCCATAAGCTATAAATGCTCCTGTCCTAATGTTAGTATCTTGAACAGTTACTCGAGTTGAATTTACAATAGAAATTGCGTAAGCACTATTAGTTCTCAAAGTTTGATTAATCCTACAATTCTTTATGACTACATTATCTGCATGAGTAATATTAATTCCATAACTTTCAAGAGCAGCTCCATTATAAGCTATCTCATTTTCTTGACAATCTAGAATCACATCATCTGCGTTAATATTTATACAAGTTAATTGAGAAACAAGATGAGCAGTTACAGTATATGTCCCTGGAGATGTAATATCACTACACTCACTGATACTTGGATCTATAATCATATCAACATCAAGATCATCATCCAAAACTTTTAGATCAAAAGTAGAGGAGCTGCCCTCAAGGTTTGTTAATAAAGTCCTATAACTTCCCTCTTCACCTATATTTTCTATGGTAGCAATCAAATCATTAGAATTATTAAGATAGATTTCTACCCTAGAAGTAGAATTACTTTTACCATGAACAGTAATATCTTTTAGTCTATCAAGAGGTCTTTCAAAAGTAACCCTAATAAAATGATCTTTAGGGATTGTTGAATAATTACCATCTTTAAAAGATACTAAATCATAAATATTTTCAATATATGTTCTATTCTCATCTAGATGTTCTGCATTTTCAATCCTAATTATAATTTCATATGTTTGATTACTCAAATGAGGAACAATCCAATACACTTCATCGATATAACCATCTTGATCTCTATCTACCTTGTCATATATCTCAACATATTCTCTTGATCCATTCCTCACCCAAACAATATTTATTGCTTGAGGATCAACATTATCAACTTCGGTAAAAGCTAAAATATTTTCATAATGAATATCTGATGATATAACAACCTCTTTCCCATTATCTAAAATTTTATCATATGAACTCGGGCCTTCTGTATAATATTCTATCTCTACCTCTTCAACAGTCTCTTCAATAATCACTGAAGAATCATTTTGAATATTTTCGTCAATCTCAACAACTACATTTCCTGTAATATCAGCATCAAACTCAACAAATAACCACTCAAAAAACCTTGTCACCAAACCTTTCCCTCCACCTTCAAAAACTACAGCACCACTAATCAAATCTTTTTCAGTTTTCAATTTAAGAATCTCTTTATTTAACTCTCTCACCTTTTCATTATCAACAATATTATCTCGTTTCTCATTTTGAAGTTCATCTATTTCTCTATCAATTTTCTCAATCTCTCTATCATCTCCATACTCCTCTAAAGTTTTTATCTTGCCCCTATACTCAATCTTAACCTCTTCAACCTCAACCCTCTCACCCCCCTCAACCTTCACTACAGAAACATTTAATGCATCTTTACTAAGGTTAATCGTAATATTCTCTGTCTTATTCCCTAAATCAACCCTTTTAACCCATCTTACAGGTTGTCCTAACACAACAAGTTCCTGTTGAGTAATATTTTCAGTTATATTAAGCACTACTTCTTCCTTAACAGTTATATTAAACAAATTACTTACTGCAATACTTCTAGAATCATTTACTGTTATAAATGTAAAATAAGTTCCAGTAATATTAGGTTTAGGATTTATATGTAAATTGTTTCCATCAACAGATAGATTAATCTTCCCAATAGGAAGAAAAGTATAATTTATCTCACTATCATCTTGAAAATAGGGTGAAAGATTTAAACTCATATTATTATTCTTATACATCACTAATGAAGGTATATCTTCAATTAATTGGGGTGGTGTTACTGATTGATTTCTCTCTATATCTTGAGTATAATAGATCTGATTAATCTCTAATATTGCATCTTCTAACACTACCTCTAAAAATAATTCATCACTATCAATCCTATCCATGAAACAAGTCTCTTCACATATATCATTAAACTCAAATTCTCGATCGTGAAAAATTCCATCTAAAGTTTCACTATCCGAAGAATGTAATTCTAAAAAAGGATTCTCAAGACTTATATCAAAATCAACATAATGTACTTCAGAAGTAATAGAATTATGTTCTGTTGAGTCATAGAGACCTTCATATAAATATAAAACACTATTCCACTGCTCTTGACTTGGCTCTAATTCCCGTAAATTACAACATCTTTGATTTCCATTACAAAAATAGGTACTCTCTTCTCTTTCTTGAGAGTAGACTTCCCATAATGTACATAGATTAGATTCATCCACTTCCCAATTAAATTCAGTTTCAATACTATAATCAATTATTTTTCCTTGAGTCTCTACTCCATCATCATTAGTGTCAAAATTACTACCTTCCTGATACTGCAAATCTATACTAATCTCTCTTTTAGAGATATTTTCCTCATCTCCTGTTATCCTAAACTCACCAATACTTGAAATATTTACTAAATCCACCTCCTCCTCACCTAAATCTAAGGCAAGTTTTCTAGTTTCACCATATACTAAATACGCCTGAGCATTTCCATCTCCATGTAACACCCCTGATAATCTAAGTGACGTAATCCCTCTAGGTAATGATAAATTATATTCAATATTTTCAATAAAACTAATATTGACAATATCTCTCGATTCAATCTCATCATAAACAACAAATCCTGTAATTCCAAAATGAGAGGTACAAGAACTAAGCACTAAAACACTCAATAATAAGAGCAATATCCCTAAAGAAAACGGTCTATGTCTATCTATTTTGTCCTCTTTTTTACTCATAAACCCACTATTTTACTTACATTGTAAGTGTTTATTTATAATAATTCCTACAATATACTTACATTGTAGGTATTTATTTATAATTATTACGATAAAAGTACTTACAATGTAAGTATTATCTAAGAATGCCAATATTTAAATATACCGATAATACTCTTATCTATGCATCCAATGAGTGACGTGAACACCATCTAAGCTAACGCTGTGACGAAGGGAAGTAACTGCCGAGGATGTATTTTAGAATTCTAGATAGAATCAAATTTTATTAATCCACCTTTTAAGTATTTTACAACATAATCCAAACCTTTAAAAACACCCACCACACTTTAACTTTTAAATGTCATCAAATACAAAAATCGAAAACGTAGTCTACAGCTATGCAACCGACTTAACCCAGTTAGAAGAAGAAAATAGAATTCTAAAAGAAACAGTTGCATCACTAAGAGCTGAAATTTCTAGATTAAAGTCCGCACCATTAATGGTATGCGAAGTAAAAGACTTAATGGATGATAATGCAGTAATTAAAATTCCAAACGGTTCATCTTTCTTTGTAAATGTTGCTACAGATTGTGAAAAATTAGCTCCAGGAGACACAGTTCTAGCAGAACAAAAGAACTTAAATGTTATCCGGAAGATTACCTCTCAAAAAACATTTGATGTAGAGAAATTCGTTATAATTGAAACTCCCCAAGTTCCTTGGGATGCAGTAGGAGGATTAGAAAGACAATCTGAAGAAATAAAAGAAGTTATTGAACTTCCTTTAAAGAAACCAGAGTTATTCAAAAAAGTGGGAATTACACCACCAAAAGGAATTCTTCTCCATGGTCCACCAGGAACAGGAAAAACCTTGTTGGCCAAAGCAGTTGCTACTTCAACTAAATCAACATTTATCGAAATTGTAGGATCAGAATTAGTTCAGAAATTTATTGGTGAAGGTGCAAAATTAGTCAAGGAAGTATTTCAATTAGCAAGAGAAAAAGCACCATCCATCGTTTTCATTGACGAACTAGATGCTCTAGCTGCAACAAGAGTCGATGTAGGAACTTCTGGAGAAAGAGAGGTACAAAGAACATTTATGCAACTCCTAGCTGAAATTGATGGATTCAAAAGTCTGGACAATGTAAAAATTATTGGATGTACAAATAGAAAAGATATCTTAGATCCAGCAATTCTTAGACCAGGAAGATTAGACCGACATATTTCAGTAGATATTCCAACACTCGAAGGTAAAAAGGAAATTTTCAAAATTCATACTAAAGACATGCGAACGGATAAAAATGTAAATGTTCACAAACTAATCAAAGAGATGAAAGAGTTTTCTGGAGCAGAAATCCATTCAGCATGTACTGAAGCAGGATATTTTGCAATTCGAGATAATAGAACTCAAGTAACTCATTCAGATTTTTTAGAAGCAATAAAAAAGATTAAAACAGATGACCCTGAAAATTTCTTGAACATGTTTGGATAATTCTCAACCAACATAAACCTTAAATACTACCCACACCTCCTGCAAATTATGACAGATCCAAGAATTATAAAACTAGCAGAAATATTAACAACACACTCAATTAAAATAAAGAAAGGAGATTTCATTGAAATCTCAACCCCTCCTGAAGCTAAACCATTAGCATTAGAATTAATGAAAAGAATCCTAGAACTTGGAGCCTTCCCAAAACTAGAAGTAGGGATGCCAGGATCATCATACGTATATTTCAAATATGCTCAAGATCACCATCTAGCTCACTTTCCAGAATTAAGAAAACAAGCTGCTGAAAAAACAGACGGTTTTATTTCAATTGGAGCTCCAGAAAATACTAAAGAACTTACAAGCATAGATGCGAAAAAAATGGCTGATAGAAGAAAAGTTACAAAGCCAATTTCAGAATTAATCCTAAAAAAAGACAATTGGGTTATCTTAGAGTATCCTACAAACGCATTAGCACAAGATGCAGAAATGTCCTTAGAAGAATATCAAGATTTTGTATTTGATGCTTGTAATATCGATTGGTCTGCAATAGAAAAGAAGCAAACAAAACTAAAAGAAGTATTCGACAAAGGCGAAGAGGTACATATTCTAGGAGAAGATACAGATCTTACATTCAGTATTAAAGGAAGAACTGCCAATAAATGCTATGGAACCAGAAATATGCCAGATGGTGAAGTTTTCCTAGCTCCAGTAGACGATTCAGCAAACGGTCACATAAAATACACTTTCCCAGTAATCTACATGGGAAAAGAAGTCGACGGTGTCAAATTATGGTTTGAAAACGGAAAAGTCATAAAGGCAACAGCTGAAAAGAACGAAGAATTCCTCAAAGAAATGATTGCCATGGATGAAGGAGCTTCCAGACTAGGAGAATTTGGCATCGGTATGAACTACAACATTCAAAAATTCACAAAGCAAATTCTATTTGATGAAAAAATAGGTGGAACCATACATTTAGCTTTAGGCATGGCCTATAAAGAAGGCGGTGGAGTAAATGAATCTGCCCTCCATTGGGATATGATCAAAGACTTAAGAAAGGGTGGAAAAATTATCCTAGATGGTAAAACAGTCCAAGAAAATGGTAAATTTACTTTTGATTTAGATTAAAAATCCTTAATAATTTAGAAGATGGAGTTAACACTTTAGGCTTACCGTTTTCAATTAAAACATCGTCTTCTATCCTGATTCCCATTTTTCCATCATATATTCCAGGTTCAACAGTAAAGATCATCCCATTCTCAAAAACTTCTTTCCCTTTAGGTTTAAGATTCGGCCATTCATGAATCTCTACCCCAATTCCATGCCCCAATCCATGAGTAAATTTCTTTCCTAATTGATCCCATGCATAATCATACACTACTGAGCATTTTTGACCTTTTACAGACATACGAACACATGTTTCTTGAACGTCCAATACTTCATCATACACAGCAATTTCCTGAGCCGTAGGCTTACCAATATACACCGTCCGAGTAATATCACTACAATAGCCCCGATACTTAACCCCAAAATCAATCACACAGAAGCCTTTCTTCAATTTTACCTTCGCAGGACTATGGTGAGCCATCCCTGCGTTACTCCCAGAAGCAACAATCGGTGGAAAAGCCAACTCACACCCAGCCTTTACCGTCTCCGACTCCAAAAACTCAGCAACATCCAACTCAGTCTTAAATTTCTTAAACGTACTAAAACATTTCTTCAATATACCTTCACAGATTCCACAAGATTTCTTAACAATCTTAATCTCTTCTGGACTTTTGATACTTCGAGCAACTATAAGATCCTTACTGACATCTACATACTTCTTCTTAACCAACTTCTTCAACCACTTAAGCTCATTTACGGCTAAATGATTCATATGTACCCCAACCTTCCTACCGGACAACAATTTCTTCAGCTGCACATCTAATTTTCCTTTCTGCATAGCTATCGTCTTAATCTTAGATTCCTTTTTCGCTCTCACATATTCAAAAAGAGGAACAACCAAAACCGGTTTACCCGTAACAGGAACTACAACAAATCCAAATTCCATCCACACTCCAGAAAAATAGGCAATATTAGGATCCATCTTATGCAATGAACTGTTAAATAATAATACAGCCTTCATCCTATTCTTCTTCATAGATTTTTGCAAGTCCTTTAGCATATCATAACTATTAAATAACATTATATAAACATTGCTTTATGGAAAAAATTATCTTACCTAACAATTTAACAATAATAGCTGTAAAAAAACCGACGCAATCAATTACACTGCAAGCAACCATAAAAGTGGGTTCAAATCATGAAGCAGCAAAAACACGAGGAATTTCTCATTTCATCGAGCACTTACTATTCGAAGGAACAACAACAAGATCTGCTTTTGAAATAGCATCCACAATTGAATCCAAAGGTGGAGATTTTGGAGCTTTTACTTCCAACACGAGAACGGCATACTATATCAAACTCTTAAAAAAACACCTCCCGTTAGCAATTACCATTCTTGCAGACATGCTACAAAATCCAGCTTTCAAAAAAGACATAATAGAAAGAGAAAGAAACATCGTCTTATCAGAATTACGAATGCGTCAAGATGAACCACGTTCGTACCAATGGGAGTTATTACAATCAACAATGTACACAAAACATCCAGCACAATACCCAGTCATAGGATATGAAAAAACAATCAGCACATTCACGAAAAAGCAATTTCAAGATTTTTTTAAAGCAACATATATCCCTTCAAATATTATCCTCACATTAGTAGGTAATTATACGCCTGCTCACCTAGATCTACTAAAATCAACATTTGCTAAACTCCCTTCAACAAAAGCAACAAAAAAATTAATCCCAAAAGAACCACTCCAAAAGGCAAATAGAAAAAAATCCATAACCAAAGATATCAATCATTGTTATTTAAACATAGGATTCCATGCTGTGCAAAAATCACATAAAGACGCACCAGTCCTTGATATAATTGACGCCATATTGGGCATGCCACTCTCGGGACGATTATTCAGACAAATTAGACAAGCCACTTCATTATGTTACGATATTGGCTCCCACTTTGATGACGAAACAGATTATGGCTTTTTTGCAGTATATCTCTCCACACAAAAAAAGAATCTGGCCAAAGCAAAATCATTATTACTCCAACAAATTCAAAATGTTGACAAAATTACTCCTAAAGAATTTGCAGATGTAAAATCATACATAGAAGGAGACCTACTACTCACAATGGAAGATACACAGAAATACGCAGATGAATTGGCATTTGCCCAGTACACAAATTCTTCTCTAGATGTTGCTACATACATCAAAAAAATAAAAGCAGTTACCAAAGCAGACATCACTAGAATAAAAAATAAATACTTAAAGTATTATACAGAAACTATGATTCAGGGTAAGCATCAGAAATAAGTTTGTCCTTACCCTCTGCTTTCTTACGAATAGGTGCTAGCAATACATCAATCTCTCGAGCAACCCCATTCTTCAAATCCATAGGATGTAATTTCCTTTCAACAAAATCTTCCTCTAAGGCATTATAATCTCCGTATTCAACATTGCCACCAAACTTCTCAGGACGCTCAATAACGAATTTATCACCAGAATCTCCTTTCAATACAAAAATAATATGTTTAGCAAAAGCCAAAACACCATTGCCTTCAACTTCCCCTTCTGGGCAAAAGGCTTTATTCATTTTCTTCTGAATCTTTTTAAGATCGTCTAGCAAATCAATCTTACTCTCCTCACTTGAAGCACTCATCTTCTCTCCCACAAGTCCGGGAATGAGTGGAGTCATGAACTCAACTCGAGGTTTATATCCCACTTTAGGCAAGAACTCACGAGCAAACATTAAAATCTTACGTTGATCAACACCACCATACTGTACATCTACATCTAAGTACTCTTCATCAAGAGCTTGAAAGATAGGATACAATAATCCACTCAATTTAGGATTTTCAGACTGTTTTACCACTTCACTTCCTGCTTTGGTAGCATTTCGAACGGAAGCATGGCTTGCCATTTTCATAACATCCATCATATATTTTTTATCAAGTTGAAAACTACTCCCTTTAACAAATTCTAAATCTTTGACACTTACACCAAGACTTTCAAACATTCCAGTGATAACTAAATTATAATAATCGTATCTTTTATCAAGCAATTCCCAAGGGCAGTTATCTAAAGCTCCATGCAAATCAGCAAGTAATACTTTTACTTTCCAACCAGCCTTCAAAAAATCTGCCATCTTAATAACCCACAAAAAATAACCAACATGAGGTCTCCCAGTGATGGCAGTACCTAGATAAACAGCAGGTTGTTTCTTCCCCTGCATTATTTTCTTCAATTCTTCTTCATCAACGATTTCTTGAGCATTTCTCGTCACTAGAGCCCACTTTTCATCAAAATTCATCCTACATTAGAAGTAACTACAGACTATTAAAAGCTTACTTTTTTCAAAACGGAACCTTTAAATACTATATCCATCTAGTTAATTATCAACTACTATTGAATACTAAATAAACAAGGGATATTGATGGCTGACGACGATAAAAAATTCTCCAAACAACTCATCGGAAAAACTGTTGTTTCAAAAACAGGTAAAAGATTCGGTGAAGTAGGAGACATTATATTTGAAACAAGATCAGGTGAATTGATCCACATCGTTTTAGCAAATCCAACTTCTTATACAGAAAAACTTGAGCTTGAAAAAGACAAAGACAATCATATTCTTATTCCATTTTCAGCAGTTATTGCAATTGGTGACTTCTTAGTCATCGCAGAAGAAGATATTATTTAATTCTAATAATAGACTTACAATAACTTTTTAAACAACCTTACATTCTATAAATTCATGGCTGATTCAAAAGATACGCAAGGCATGATGTGGACAGAAAAATACCGTCCTCAAGACTTCTCAGACATTAAAGGACAAGATGATATTGTCAACAAAGTCCAAGCATTTGTAAAACAACAAAATATGCCTCATTTAATGTTTGCAGGTCCCGCAGGGACAGGAAAAACATCCTTAGCCCTAGTTACAGCCAAACAACTCTTCGGAGATAACTGGCGCTCCAGCTTATTAGAGCTAAATGCATCAGACACAAGAGGAATTGATGTCATCAGAAACGAAGTAAAAGATTTCGCAAGAACTAAAGCCATAGGCAACGTTCCTTTCAAAATAATCTACCTAGACGAATGCGATGCTCTAACAAAAGAAGCACAGCAAGCACTAAGAAGAACCATGGAGAATTATACTACTACCACGAGATTCATCCTCTCCTGCAACTACTCATCTAAAATAATCGACCCTATCCAGTCCAGATGCGCAGTATTCAGATTCAGACCACTAGAAAACAAAGACGTAAAAGAAATCATAAAGAAAATAGCACAAAATGAAAAAATCAAAGTAGACGAAAAAACAGAGCAAGCACTCTACACAGTATCCAATGGAGACTGCAGAAAGGCTGAAAATATTTTACAATCCTGCGCAGCCCTAAACACCACAATCTCAGAAGACATGGTGTTCTCAATGGCTTCCATAGCAAGACCAAAGGAAATAAACAACTTCCTCCAGCTATCAATAGAGAACAAGTTCGAAGACGCAAGAAATCTATTACTAAAAACAATGCTTGACTATGGTTTATCAGGCCTTGATATCATCAAACAAATTCAAAAAGAAGTCTGGAACCTAGAAATAGACGACCGTGCGAAAGTTACCCTCATTGACAAATGCGGTGAAATAGAATTCCGAATGACAGAAGGAAGTGATGAATTCTTACAATTAGAAGCTTTATTGGCACAGTTTACGTTGGCTAAGAAGTAAGGGAGTTTCTCTCAGGACAGTAGGCACAGCTTATAACCTCACCGCAATGCTATAATGTTGTGCCGTGAGAGTGGGCATGCTGTGCATGCCTCCAGCTACTCTTCCTAAAAAATAATAAAAGTAAAAAGAAATTAATTAACTATCTGATCCACCAACATCCTTAATCAGAACACTTCTCTCAATAAATTGGAAATATCTATAATCCAATTCAACTTCAAAGAGTTCTTCAAAAGTACTGTCAATTGAAGAGATATCTATCTCACAAACAACAGTTCTTGGTACTCGATCAAATAAAGTTACAAATCCTTCATTACCAGCACTATTTGATTCCTGAAGACCCGTACATTTTGGAATAGCTCCGTTAACATCAGAAGTTACTCTAACTAACACCTTCTCCTTATCAACATTAGTAACTCTATCATCACAATCAGTTCCTACCTTAAAGAATCGATCGTTAGCCTCTCCAACGTGTTCAACAACAAAGTTTACCTGAATCTTACCACTACTAATAGCAGTTTGCTTCATACTGGTAATTTGAAGTGGTCCACCTGAGTTTTGAGGATCTTTTTCACTGCTAACATCACAAATATCCCTTGTCTCTGTTTTAGAGAGTAAATCAGGTTTAATACAAATCAAAGTTGCAGTTCTTGTCCTATAGTTGTAACAAGCTTCAGCTCTAATTCTTGGTTGTAGAATATTTCCAGGAAGATCTAATTGATAGTTCAAACCAGGAAATTCAACATTATCTGTATCTCCATCAACTAACGTACCATCAAAGTTTTTCTTAGTACTGTCCATAGGAGGGATAGGTCGTTCTAAATCTGCCTGTCCACTTAATCCAAAGTCAACAGGATTGATTCCAGTTACTCGAATAAATCCATCTCCTACATCAACATCGTCTTCTCCCAGGTTTTCTAGTTGAACAACAACGCCGAAAGGATAATTCTTATTATCAAAAATCTCATCTGGAGGACTTCCATCTAAAAATTCCATCTGCAGTCCATTCTCTCCACCTCTAAAAGGTGTTTTATCAGGACCCACAGTACCAGTATTACTACCACCGGTACAAGCTACAAGCAACATAATGCTAACAGTCAATAAAAGTAAAGTTTTCCTCATTTTTTGTCCTCCAAAGTAATATATATCTATTTTTCATATTACGGCTATTTAAAGATTTCCATCATATGGGTAATTCTAAGGAATCTGTATAATATTCACACTTTTACTTACTGAATCTCGATAACCGTAACTTAATTGTACTCTCAAAGGACTGGTAAAAGCAGGTTGGTTAATATCTCGTAATTCGCACCGAATAATGCCACTTCCTCGTAAACTTCCACCCACAGCTCCCGTTCTATCAGATTTAATCCGAATATGGCCATTTTCCAAAGGTTTACAGCTACTCCTAATATCAGTAGTCCCTAATTTCAATTCATCCAATCGTACCAAATTAATATCATTATGATCCAAACCGTCAATATTGTACGGATTACACCTATCTAAAAAGTTCAATCCTGGTTTGTACGCTAACCCTCTACCTACATTTTCAACAGTAATCTCAAATCGAGTAATTCCAGGACTTGGCTCTACATCCACCCTAGTAACGGCAACAGGTCCTCCTTGACTCCCTTTAAGATTCTTAGGACTTTGATCCCCTCTACACACCTTTTGTGTCTGACTGACTGAATACGGATCTCCATCAATACACACTTCAGGATTAGCAATCGTTTCATACCCATAACAGGCAGTAACCAACAAATTAGGTTCATATTGCTCAATATTTCTACTTCTCAAATCTCGAACATTACCTACAAAATTGACAACGGTAAAAGCACCTTCTGGCAAATCAATATCTCTCCCTTCTAAAGCCTCTAACCGTTCACCAAAAGTACTAATTCCTGTAACAAGACTAGGATCAAATCCACTCAAATACATAAATGCTTGTCCATCTTCAATATCAGTAGCTCCATCATTATGTACCTCAACTAACACATTAAGAGGTTCATCATCAAATTGTCTCAAAGGAGGATTATTTTGAATCATCCTTAATTCCAATCCAACACTACCCGTTCTAAAATTAGTATTTACAATTCCTGAATTATTCTGGGTACTTGCTCCACAAGAAACTAGCAATAACATCAAAACAACCAAAAACAATAGAGTAATTCTTCGCATATCTCTTATCCCTCATCCTGTTATATAAATTTTACGTTATCCGTCTTACTTCAACCTTTTTCCCAATACTTTGAGTATACCCATAATCTAAAGTAACCACAAGAGGTGCTGTATAACTTCCTCGTTCTTTAGAAATCCCTTCTGATAATCTACAAGTAAAACTCTTCCGTTTTGGCAATAAAAAGAACTCATCATCACGAAGATTGCAATTGAGTCTTTGATCTCCCAAAACAGCATCCACAGTAACTTTATTAAAAGCTTTACTATCCAATGCAGAACTACTACACGCCGCATCCAATTGTCCCACATCAATAATCTCCCCTTTCCCTCCATTGGCAAGAGTAAGTGTAAATTGAGGTATGATTTTCCCTCTATCGGAATGAGGCAACATACGCACCTCAACTTTAGTAATCCCTACGGGCCCCCCCTGTCCACTTAATCTAAGATCTTTCACTTCACAGTTTTTCTCTCGAGCATCCGTCCCAAAAACATTGGTATCAATACAAACACTATCTTGGAGAATACTTTGATACGCATAACAAGCCGTAAGAACAATATTGGAAGTATGTGTTTCTGTCTGACGTTCCAAAACTAATGTTTTTACATCAGCAGTAGCAATAATCTTTCCCCCAACATCATTTCCAATCGTTTTTCCATCCAAACTAAATAATGCAGTATTAGTCCTTGAGTTACGAATATCTCTATCTGTATTCCATCTTACTAATCTCATATAATCTTGCTCTAAACTAACAGTTAAAATTCCATTTTCAATAGCGGTTGCCCCTCCATTTTCTAGACTAACTCCAAGCACAATATCACTCGCCTCAAAGAGCTCTTTAGGGGGAAATTCATCTAAGAACTCCATCTGCAATCCATCAATCCCTCGTCGAACATTATTAACAGTAATCTGCCCCCTACCCTGACTACATCCAGCTAAAACAATGATCAAACAAACAATTAATCCAAAAATTCTCAGATTCATGAAACCTCCTTCACCGTAATACTTGTCGATCGACTTAAAGAATACTCATAATCAGCATGCACCCTAAAAAACTCAGTCAATACAGGGCTATTTCCTAACAATAAACTACCAGAATTGATCGTAATAGGACATCGTAAAGACTTAAACCCTTTGATGTTTTCAAAGCTTTCTTTATTTTGCACCAAGTCAACAACATAGACACGATATAATTTAGGATCACAAGTAACTTTCATATCACTACACTCTCCTGGTTTCATTTCAATAGTTCCACACATTCTATTTTGGATATCCATCTGTTGAGGCATCATCACAGCTATTTTGTTAAAAGCATTGACCTCTCCATCCCATTTGTTTCGCAAGGTAATCCCTAGAGTCAATCTATTGGATCCATCATTTTGTAAATCCAGCTCAATGGGCTGTGGTTTTCCAATTCCTATTCCCACTTGAACCGGTCCATCAGTATAGATTGCTATAGGCTTTTTGTCTGTAATTTTATACACGTCCAACACATTCCTTCCTGTTCGTCTAAAACTTCTACTCCTCTCCTTATCGACAAAATAGGATTTAAAATACGCTTGTGTTTCAAAATCAAAGTCTACCTTCATCTCAACTCTATGGGTTCCTTTAATAAAAGCATCAGCGGCAAAACTACAATCAATATCTTCAGAACTAAACTCTTCAAACGTATAACTCTTCTGAGGATAAATAGCATCAGCTTGAACCTTAATAGCCTTACCATCAGCATCTTTATTTCCACTATCGCCCTCACACTGTATATTAGCATGTATAGCTCTATCAAGTGTATTTGCACTTAAGGTACTAAACACCCCGACCGGTTCATTAAGTCCATATGTTTTATCAGTAGATTTTACAGGTTCTAAGAATACTCCTAATTTTTGAACAGCATTGACATCCGTCTGGCCAGTATATACATTGGCACCTATAGTCGAGTTAAAGAGCCCTCCAATACGTGCACTCCAATTGGTGAGTAAATCAACAATCCAAGCCCAGATAGCCTTCAACGTCTCGAGCACAGTATTAATAATGTCTGCCCATACTCCAAAAATATCAGCACTAACCGGTCCATCAAGTCCAGGAATAAATTCTAAGGTCTCAAGGGCAAGTTGCGAACTTCCAGCGTGATATGCCCAATTGGCAAATATAAGGATAAAAATAAGAATATATATTTTCTTTACCGTTTCCCATTTGGGACTTATCATATTAGGCTCAATAAAAAAGAAGTAAACCAAATACGCAGGCAAGACTGCAAGAATTATAGAAATATTTCGGGCCCCAATGATACCTGGTAAGCCTCCTATATTAAGTAAATAAGGAATAAAAAAAGCAATGGCATTTAATCCAAGAGATTTAGCAAATCCTTGACGAGTGGGTCCACCCTGACTAAATATCCACACCCATCCAATAAAAAACATCACTAAATAAAAAGTAAATCGTACCACTGGACTTGTTTGAAATTGATTTATTCCATCTACAAAGAAATGAAATAACATTCCTAGGATAAAATACATATTGGCGCTACTAAGCGTTCCTATAGCACCTCCTGCGAGCATACCAAGGCCACCTACTCCTGCAGCTCCAACACTTACAGCTCCTGCTCCTACTTTTGCTCCAACTTTAGTGGCACCCCAGCCTTTTCCTGCAGTCCATTTACTTGCTCCCCAAGCCGCAGATCCTGCACCTTTAGTTGCCTCCCAACTCTTTTTTGCACCAATCTTGGCTCCACGCACAGTAGCATCTCGTGCATTTTTGCTCGCCTTCCAACCTTTTAGAATTTCACTTTTATTTAAGTCAGTCATATGTTCCTTAAATCTTGCAAACTTACTTTCTTTTTTGGAATCTTTAATTTCTTCTTTTTCAGCATCCTCTTTAGCATCTTCAACTTTTCCTGCTAATTTATCAGCCTCTGCCATTACATAGTACCTCTAAAGAACATCTTACTCCACTTCTACTGCTAGTGTATTTATGTAGAGTGTGGATCTTGGACTTATGGTCACAAAATTATTACCTTCTTCAATAAAACTACTAATTCTTCTTCTATACACTCTGTCCCGAGTATCCAATCGTGTAAGATGTCCATTAATATTAAGTTCTGCATCCTTATTTTCATTATTATCAATAAACTCTAATACTAAATACGCATCATCAGTCCCTTTTTGAATTCTATCAAATCTGTTGTCTGTTACTTCAAAAAATCGAGTAACACTATGAGAATCTTTTAAGTTTCCAAAAACCCTAATTTGTTCAATAGTATATGAACCTTTTTCAGTTAACAAAGTAACCGTATTAGCACCTTTATTCAAAAGATTCGGAGCTAAATTAATATTGTAGACATCGTCACAAAGTGGGATGCTACTAAACACGTTCACATTATTAACAAAGACACTTAATTTTCCTACATCTTGTCTTCCACAAAAAGGAATGAATCTCAATCGAGCTTCTTCCACATTAAAAAATTCAGTCCCCGTAAGCGTAAAGATACTACTACTCTCTTGAGCACTTTTGTCTAAAATATTACCAATCAATTGGATGTCCTCTAAATTATATTCATGAGTTTTCCAAAATCGTGCTCCCACACCATCAACACTAATTTTAATCACATTAGTCTCCTGTAGCATGCTTTTATCAACTGTAACCGGTTCTACATTAAAGGTAGTCACCAAACTATCGAATATCCTCTCACCGTTAAAATCAATCTGCAATACTCCTTTACGAACCTTCGCATTAAAAACTAATTGAACATTTTGTAAAATATCAAGATTGTCCAATGAAAAGGTTAACTCTTTCTCTTTTTTATCAAAAACGCCATTCTTCACATAGATCGGATTAAATTGTTTAATGATTTCTGCCTCTCTTCTCTCCTGTAAAAATACATTAGGTAATAATTTTTCAAAATTATCATCTCCCAGAAAATCTATCCTTCCTATACTATCTTCAAAGATGACATTACCTCTACGAACTCGGTCATCATTATTTCCAAAGAATGAATCTCCATCAACCCGACTTTCTCCAAGTAACTCGGCACGATCTGATGAAGGTAAAAAGAGTACATACAAAACAATAAAGAACATAATAAGAGCAATAAGTCCAGCCGCACCACCTGCGCCTCCCGGTTTTTGCCCTTTTTTGTTCGTGAATAGCATAGTACACCTTCTAATGGATATACTCATTTTTGGATTCGCTCTATATAAAGTTTTCTTTCAGTGCCACCCACGCAGCCCGCAAAGCATTATATAATAGTATAACCTACCATAGAACAGCATGAAAATTATCAAGAAAGATCTAAAGAAAAATGAGATTACCATAAAGACCACCTCATCAGATGATACCTACTACCTCTCTCAAATTCTAGAAAGCAAGGATCTTGTCCAAGGAAAAACATTTAGAAAAATAAAAGCAAACTCAGAAACAGAAAGAGCTAAGAAAACAACCAAAAAAGCAGTGTTCTTAGAAATTGCTCTAGAAAAAATTGAATTTGCCAAATCTTCTCATACTCTACGACTTTCAGGAACGATAACTCAAGCCCCTGATGACATTACAAAGGGATCCTACCACACAATCTCAGTGGATGAAAATACTCAATTAAAAATAAAGAAGCAAAAATTTCTGCAATACCAAATCGACAAACTGGATGAAGCCGCCTCAGATAAAGTAGAAGGAATAATGGTGGTTGTATTTGACCGAGAAGAAGCATATTTTGCACTCTTAAAGAAATTTGGCTACACACTCCTCTCAGAATTAAAAGGAAAAGTCCAAAAAAAGGCAGATATGGACTCAAACACCACAAATTTTTACCAAGAAATCTACGCCCAGATACAAGAATATTTCCAAAGATACAATCTTGATCAAATTATTGTTGCCTCTCCCTCATTTTGGAAAGAATATCTCATGAAAGAAGTAAAGGATGATAACATAAAGAAAAAAATTATCCAAGCTACCTGTTCTTCTGCAGATCGATCAGGTATTAATGAAGTCCTCAAAAGAGAGGAACTCCAACAAGCTCTAAAGAATCAAAAGGCAGCCAAAGAATTACAAATAGTAGAAAGACTACTGGCTGAAATTGCAAAAGGAGACAAAGCAACATACGGCCTTAAAGGAACTACAGAGGCCTTAAACATTGGAGCAACAAAATCTGTACTAATCACCGACAATCTCATATTCAAAAAACGTGATGAAGAGTCAACAGAAATAGAAGATTTACTAAAAATTGCAGACTCCACAAAAACAGATGTGCACATCATTTCATCAGACCACGATGGTGGAAAGAAACTAGATGGTTTGGGGGGCATAGCTGCCATCCTAAGATATAAAATCACATAACTTCTAATCAATACATATGAGAATGTAATATAGCGTGTTTCTCTCCCTGAATACTCTTTAATTTTCCAACCGCCAAATGAAATCGTTCATAACTTTCTCCCATCCCACTTAACACCTCTAACTGCTCTTTAGTTTTCATCCGAACATATCCATCATCACCCACTAAAACAAGCTGACGTTTAAGCAATGCTTTAACAGTATCCATCGTCATCCCCTTCTCCATAACCTGATTCTTCACATGCTCATCAACAACTCTAGCAAGTAACTCATCCACTTTACCATTAATCATAGTGGGATTGTCAATTAACATTAATTAGCTCCTCCTCCTTGCTTCACGAGAAGCTTTTAATGCAGTTGCCTGTGCTGCCTTATTCTTATCAATAGCAGCCTGTTCAAATGCAAGTATCTTTTTATGACGTTCTTGACTCTTTTCGCTAAGATCGTCTAAAATACCCAAGATCTGTTCCATTCCAGCAAATTGATTTTTAACTTTATTTTCTCTATCGGCTAATCTTACTAATCCTTCTTGCAATTCTCCACTCACTCGGCCATGATCCCGATCAACTAAACCAAAGAACTTATATTCTTTATTTCTTACCCCTTTTTCTTCTTCCAATGTTCCTATAATCTCTCCCTCAGTTTTAAGATTAATATCTAAATCTTCTTTTACTTGGGCTATATTACCAATTGTAGAACCTTCTGCGACAACTGATGCCAACTTATCGAGCTGTTGAACAGCTTGCGCCAATTTACCTAATGCATCTCCTATATATTCTGTAATTCTAATTACTTTTACACCATTAGATGCTACAGGTTTCAAGGCATTAAATAATGGAATAAGATCTTGCTGATATGAAGTATTATGCAATGCATAACTTTTTATTAGTAATTCTTGGATATCAATAACACCTGTGACAAAATTTCCCATAAATGGAATAACTGGTGTATTTTCCGTTACTTTTCCCATAGATTTTTTGAGTTGACCACTTCTTTTATCAAGTTTACTTAACTGTAACTTTCCTTTAGCAATACTTCTTTTGAAAGTCTTCCCTTTTTTTTGCGCCTCTTTATTTGCTTTAGCAATAGAAGTAATGGGAATATTTATTTTTTTAAAACTTAACCGTAAAGCAGTAATCACAGAGTGAAGATATTTTTCCAACTCTTTTACCTTTTGATATTCTTCATTTAAGGAGCTAACTTCTCCATCCATCCGATTTAGTACTCGTTCCTTGGCAGCTCGTGCATATTTGCCAGTAGTCTTAGAAAATACTTTTTCTAATTTCTTTTTCTCTTTCCTCTTTCCTTTTAAAATTTTTTCGATGGACTTAATAACTTTAGATTCATTCCGTTTTAGTTTTTTACCTTGCTTTCTAGCATTCCGAACCAGTATCTTAGCGGTTTCTACAGTTTGCTTCTGATGGACAAGAATTTCTTCACCATCTTTAAACTCAGAGGTTGATAAAGAAAGAAGTTCTTTTTCACCTGCAACAATTCTTTCAATATCTTGGACAACTCTACTTGCCATATCCTCCATTTGTTTACTTGCTTCTAATGGTGCTGTTCCATCTTTTCTAAAATATTTTTTAAAGTAGTTTACAATCTGAGCAATGTTATTTTTGATATCTATTTCATTCCGGTCAATCTGTTGTTCCACTTGCTCATTTTTTTTAAGAAATTCACTCATTTTGTTAGTCATTTGTTGTGTTTCAGCAGAAGTGACTGTAACTTGGGTTTCAATAGCAGTGACATCTTTTACTTCTTCTACAATGGCTTTGGTAGTTTTCCCTGTAGCTTTGTCAAGCTTATCCTTTCCTTTTGGAATAGATTTCTTTTCCTTTTTCTCTTCTTTGAATAATTTTTTATATTCCCTGGCAATCTGTTTTCCAATATTTCCTAGGCCCCATTTAATCCAACTCTTTCCAGCATCACTCAAAGTATAGGCTGTAGTTCTAGTCATACTTCTCCCTTCTTTTCCAGCGTGACTTCCAGAATAAATATAATAGCCTACACTACCTACTGTAGTTGTTCCTACTATCCCCCCAGTAGCTAAAGCAGGAATAGTAGCAAGTCCTAAACCAGGCACAACAATGCTCATAACTAAACCTGTCCCCATAAGTGCCGCTGTAGTTCCAGTTCTTGTGTCTACCATGTTAGTTTCCCATCGTCTTCTTTATCCCCTTAAATATTAATACAGCTATCAACACCAATAATATTGGCTTAAAGATTCCTAAATTATCCATTAATCCTTGTACTCCAGAACTTCGACTCCCCCAGACAAAACTCAAAACAATCATAATACTCAGCGCCCAACTAATAGATTTAGTATGGC
>Ga0187833_10001573_pt1 | contig 25880 bp, 24 predicted proteins | sample ETNtaG_37_FD_167968 | JGI IMG/M metagenome (GOLD analysis project Ga0187833, IMG submission 167968) | Marine microbial and viral communities from oxygen minimum zone, Eastern Pacific Ocean - ETNP2014_SV_400_PacBio MetaG (Illumina Assembly) | ecosystem: Environmental > Aquatic > Marine > Hypoxic...
ACTTTCTCTACGAAAAAAAAACCTCCACCCCAATTTAGGCTTTTGTAGATCTTATTTATTATTGATTGTCTATATTTCTGATTAATAAACTGAAGAGTATAAAAAGACAAAATAAAATCACTTTTTTTAAATTTTAAATTATTTATATTTTTTTTTGTATAAATAACATTTTTTATTTTATTTTTTTTTTTGCAAAATTAATCATTTCAGAAACAACATCAATTGCATAAATTTTTAGCTCTTTTTTATTTTTATGCCTTAAAGCAAGTCTTTTTGTATATGAGCCTGTCGAGCAGCCCAAATCATAAACATTAGATTTATCTTTTATGAAATAATCTGATACTTCATTGCACAACCACTGAAAATCTTTGTAAAATGGAATTGATTTATTAATATGATAATCAAATAAAGGTGCAATCTTTTTAGAAAAAGACCATTCTTTATTTTTTAAAAATATTTTTTTATCTACTTTGGTTTTTTTCACTTTAATTTTTTATAATAAGTTATTTTATTAATTTTAAAAGTAATATTTTATAAATATATTTTTGCTTAAGTTGAAACCTTTGTTTATAAATTTATTTAATAAGTTTTAAAATATTCACTGGGTCTTCTCTAGCTATCTCTAGAGTTGATCGATTAATTTTTATACCATTTGCAGTTTTTGTATGGGATCTGAATCCACACAATATTCCTAAATCTTTTAAAATTTTTAAACTATGATTATTATATGAGTCTAAAGGATGAGACATTGCTATTGGTTTTTTTTTTACAATTAATCTTAAGTAATTAAAATTTTTTGTATATTCCATTTTTTGTTTTTTTTCTGATAATGAAGACATTCTATAGGGATGTGAAAAAGAATGCATACCAATCATATGTCCTTTTTTGTTTAATTTTATTAAATCATTTTTATTAAGCCAAGTATCCTTATAAAAATTTTTTACATTTAATCCAAAACTTTTAAAAAAATTTACTATTAAATTTTCAAATTTTTTTCTTGGATAATGCATATCTCTGAGAAATTTATATTTTAATTCTGTTTTTGAGTAAAAACTGTATAGACTAATTTCTTCTTTGTAGTATTTTTCAAATTTTTTTGACTCAAATATTTTTGGTTCTATATCTATATATCTTAAAAATTTATTAACAAATTTTTTATAATTCTTAAATTTCTTTACAATTAAAAGTGAAAATATTTCACTTTTATCAAAGTTATTAGGCAATGTGTTGCAGTGTATAAACCAAAAAGCTTTTAAGTTAAATTTTTCAAGCACAGGTAAAACTATTTTAATTTGACTTTTAAGCCCATCATCAAATGTTAAGCAGATATCCTTTTTTTTTAAATTACCTTTATTTAATTTACTAATCCATTCATCAGGGTTCAAAATTCTTTTTCTGCCTACGAAATTAATTAATTTTGTAAGGCTTTTAGACGTTAGAGCTCCATAGCTAGCATTTTTATTTTTTGAATTTTGGAATCTGTGAAACATAATTCCATGAGCGAACTTAGATTGATATACCATTTAGTTTTAGTCGAAATAGCTTTCAAGCTTACTTTCTCTTACCGTATCAAGAGTAGCACAATGTATGCCTCCTCCTTGTGTATACATATGTCTAAGAGTTATAGGAACAACTTTATATTTTTTGCTCTCAAGTAATTTAATCAGTTTTTCTTGTCTTTTGTCTACTAATACAGTCTCTTGATCGAAAGATAATAAGTTCATGCCAACCCATGGAGAAGACATCTCATCTATATTTGAGGTAAAACCCAATTCTTTTAATTTATGAGCTATTGGATCTCTAATTTCTTTTTGAATCTTTAACTCAACCTCTGAAGTTGGGGCTACTTCTTCAAAGTAAATTTTGTCCCAATTTTTAAATAATGGTGGACAAGTTTTTTCATTTACCCTTGCGCTATTCATTAATATTTCACCTGGTTTTAGTGCCATTAAAGTAGAGTCTATATGACTAGATCTATATATATCATTTGTTATATGCACTTTGTATTCATCACCTACGACAGATTGTAACCATTTTGCTCCAAGGTAATTTCCTGAAGAAGAGACCAAATATAATAAATCTTTCCCTAGCCTCAATGTATTTGCAGCCTCAAAAAGAATTTCTTTTTCATCTAATTTATGAAGTTTTTCCAATCTTCCCTCTGTTAAGTTTTTGTGCTTAACATCTTCAGAGGTTAACTCTCTGTTCTCATGATCTTTAAAATATGGAAGTACAGCATCATAATTCAACATTGGTTTTGGGCCAGCAATCCATTTAAATCCTTTTTCAAAGTACTTATAGAAAATTTCATAAAACCCTGTAGTTTCATAATATCTGCTAGCATAATATGAAGGACTTTCAATTACACTATTTCCAACTACTAAATTTAAGTCCCTAGCATTATAGAGATTGTTGCTGTTAGAATACCAAAATGGTGATGAATAAATTTTAGAAAGATCATAAGCTTTAGGTCTATGAACGATAGCACCTAAGTCTTTTAAAGTATTTGCAAGACCATCTAAATCTTCTTCAATTTCATCATATAACCACTGAGGACAAGCTTCTTTTGCAAGCTTTGTTGCTTGATCGATTTTTTTTTGATCTATTTTTTGATCTTTTTTCCAAGTAAGAGTTGCGGTTGTATTTTTACCTGTACCTACAATTATTTCTTTAATTTTATCCCATTCGTTATGAGAATTAATTTTTTCAAACATAGTTTATAATTTTTTATTCACCTTTGTGTGCAATAAAATCTACATGACGCACACCACAAGGACCTTTAAATAATATTGAGCATTTTTTTACATAATTTTCAACTTCACTTAAATCTTTAGTATTTACTATCTCAATTAATTGTTTTGATTCCAGGATAAATTTTTTAAATTTATTTTTAAGGTTATTAATAAATTTAATATTTTCAATTGAATCTAAAATATCATCTGACAATTCAAAAAATTCTTTTGTCTCTATTTTTGTTTTTGTATTACAGTTTGCTACATAAGATGCAAATTTATTAAAATGGTTGTTAAGATTACTAAGATCACCCTCTATTGTTTTGCTTTCAGAAATATCATCCTCTGTTTTCATCATCCAAAGTATTTCAGATAAGACAGGAATATTTTTTACTTTTTCAAAATCTACTTTACTTTTATTATAGTAAGAATCTGTTAAAAGAAATTGAGGGTAAGCTGGATATGCAGAATAAAGCTTTAGCCCACAATCAGTCATCCATTTTGTTACTTCCTCTAAAGAAGGATCGTCTTGACTTTGAATGACCCATCTATCATATATAATTTCATTTCTAGTTCTTGGGACTGCTGCCTGACTTCTATCAATATCTTCTTTAAAAAGTATTTCAGAATTTTTTACTATTTCTTCATCATTATTAGAAAATTTATATAATGCATACCTTTGCAGCATATTTTGAAAACCCCCAGCTTTATTCGGATCTCCAAAAATTAGATAGCCACCTTTTTTTAAGTAAGAACTTATTTTTTTGAAAGCTTTTTCTTTTCCAGCTGTATGGGAAAGAACCCCTCTACAATGAACAATATCATATAGTTTATTTTTTTCTTCATAATCAAATATTGAACTATTTATAAATTTATGATCACTTAAATTTTTTGCTCTTAGTTTAAAAACCTCTTTAGCAATCCCTAGTGATTTGTCACTTAATTCAACTAACGTACATTTAGCTCCCCAGTTAGCAAGAGATATAGTATTGTGTCCAGTACCAGCTCCAAAATCTATAAGCTCAGTGTTAGAAAACATTTTGGGAGGGAATTTAAAGCATTCTCTGTAAGTTTTTTCAGTATTTTTTGAGAATTCATTAAAACTTTTTTCATCTTTATGATGAAAGTCTATTGAAGGAATCTCTGTTTTGAAAGTATTTAAAGTTTCTTGTTCTGTTTTTTTTATAGTATTTTGATCACTCATTATGGGAAGTCAGAGTTAAATTTTTCTGGGTTATGTCAAATTTTAATATAAAAAGCAACAACTATTGAAAAACAATAATAAAAAATATACATATTTTAAATGTCTTTAGTAATAAAAAAAAGCCAAGATAATTGGGCTAAAAGCAAGCAAAAAATTAAAAAACATAATCAAATAAATAAACCATATGAAAGCACAATAGCTTTTAAAAAATTTCTGGAAAAAAATAACTTACTTTCTAAAAAAATAAATCATATAGTAGATGTGGGGACTGGGTTAGGGACACATTTAGATTATTTTTCTAAAAAAAATACCAAGATAAAATTTACTGGAATTGATTATAGTTCTAGATTGATACAAGAAGCAAAAAAACTTAAAAAAAAGAAAAATATCAATTTTTTTAAAGTAAATGTTTTAAAAAAAAATAATAATAAAATAATATCTAATTGTGACGGTGTTACATGTATACAGACCCTATGTGCTTTTAAAGATATTGAGAAACCAATAAAATTTATGTGTAGCTTAACTCCTAAATGGATTGCTATTAATTCATTATTTTATGATGGATTGTTAGATGTCCAAATTCGTATTAAAGATTATAATGATTTAAATAGTTATCTAGGAGGTGATGGTGATTTTAATATTTTCTCTATGCAGATTACCTCAAAAGTATTTAAAAAATATGGTTATAAATTAACCAAGCTAATACCATTTTATCCTAAAAAAAAATTATCAAAAATTAAAAATGGTGGAAAAGGTAGTTACACTATAAAAAATGGGTTTAAAAAAAATATTGCGTTTTCTGGACCAGTTTATTTACCATGGCACTTTATATTGGCTAAAAAAATAGCTAGATAAATTAAATTTTTCTAAAAAAGATTTTATCCATTTAAATTATATAGCTCTTTAATTGTTAATAATTTTTCTTTACTGTTAGAAACATCAACAATTTCACAATTTTTTATTTCATTTAATTTTTTATTTCCAGATAAATAGTTCAGCTTACCATTCATGTCTTTACTTTCTCTAAAATTTGCATTGGTAAATTTCTTAATATTGTTTTTATCTGGAATATCTAAATTAATTTTATTTAATTCAGAATTAGAAATAAAAAAAGCGTTCATTTTTGAAATATTTGTTCCAATGAATGTGTAATTTTTTTTCTCTAACAAATTAATTACAGCCTTTAAGGATGTCCCAAAACATAAGTTGGAATAGTGATATTTAGTTCTATTAAACTTTTTTATGTTTGGCACTGTCACTTCAAATTCGTGTCCAAAATTTGAGTTGTACTCAACTATAATAACTTTACTAAAATTATTTGGGATTTGTTTTAATACCCAATAATCTGTACCATCTATATCGATACTGAATAGATCTATTTTTTCATAAAAAGAATTTTCTTTTAATATCTTAATTATATTTTCTGAATCTATAAAGTTTTCTATAATCTTTAAATCTCCTCTCCACAATTTAGTATTTTTCATTACTTTTGTTTTTAAATTTTTAATACAATCGATTATTAAACCTTGTGAATTGGTTGTTTCAAATAAATACCTTGTGTTTGATTCTTCATAATCGCCAATACCAATTTCGATAAATTTTGGGCTAGTTATATCTAGCGAATATAATAGATAGTCAATAATGCCATCTTCGCCGTTTTGAGAAAAAATTTTATAATCAAGGTCAGAAATGTTTTTTAAAGACTTATATTTTGGTCTGTAGTTTAAGAAGTGAGACTTTCCTAGCAATAGAATCTTTCTTTCAAAAAATTTTTTGAATATGATTTTTTTTATTTTATTAATCATTTTATTTAATCTTTTTAGCTGGAACACCTACTAGGGTGTTCTTACTTTGGAATGACTTAATTAATACCGTGCCTGCACCAATTATATTATTATCTTTTAATGTTGTTCTTGGTATCATGGTGGCTCCAGCACCAAAAAAATTATTATTACCTATATGGCAATTTCCCATTAGTGATGTTGATGAAGATAAAAAATTATTATCTCCTATAACGCAGTCATGAGATATTATACAACCCGGGTTTAAATTATTAAAACTTCCTAACTTAGCATCCCCAGATACCACTGTATTTGGGCCAAACACGTTTCCTTTTCCAAATTTTACTTCTTGAGAAATTGTAGTACTAGGGTGAATTACATTTTCAAAATTATAGTTTTTAAATTTTTTTAAAATTAATTTTCTTCTATCGAGTAAACCCAATGCTAAAATTAGGTAATTATTTTTTTCATTTTTAATTTGTTGTGAATTTAGGATTTTAAGTTTTGTATTTTTTTCTACTTTAATGTCTGCTTGGTCGTCAATTATACCTTTAATATTAGATTTTAAATTTTTATTTTTTATTTAATCTTTGTACCAATTAAATATTTCTTTGAAATGTCCTCTTGAGCCTATAAAAAAAATATTTTTCATAACATTTTAATTTTATTTTTGGTATTCCGTATTTGCTAATTGATCTTTTGAAATTAAAGAAATTTTTTTATCATTTAAAAGATAAATATAATTACATGAAGCTAATGTATTTTTCCTATGAGATATTAAAATAATTGTTTTATTAGCCTTAATTTGATTGATTTCAGATAGAATCTTATTTTCATTATCCATGTCTAATGAACTAGTTGCCTCATCAAGAATTAAAATTTCAGGATTTAAATATAGTGCCCTAGCTATTGCTATCCTTTGTTTTTGGCCTCCAGAAATTCTTGATCCAAGGTTACCGATTTTTGTATATTCTTTCTCATCTAAACTATTAACAAATTTGGTAATTTGAGCTTGTTCTATAGCTTTATTAAAATTTTTATTATCTATTTCTTCCTCCTCTAATCCAAAACAGATGTTAGATTTTATTGTATCATCCATAAGATAGACATCTTGAGGTATATATCCAATTTTTTTTTGCCAATTAATTAAATTTTGATCAATATTTTGATCATCAACTAAAATTTCACCAGATGATGGTTTTAAAAGACCTACAATTAAATTAATTAATGTACTTTTACCCTCTCCAGATTTACCTATAATACCAATTGTACTACCTTGCTTTATACTAAAAGAAGAATTTTCTAAAATTTTTTTTCCATGATAATGAAAACTTAAATTATTAATTTGTATTTTATTATTATAAACAATTTCTGCTTCATCTGAATTATCTTGGTTAATTTGTTTTAATTTTTTCTTTGCATTAAGTTCATTAAGTGAATTTAAATAAAGAATAACCTTATCAAACATTGGCTGAGTAAAGCTTATAGATGACATTGAAGAAGATATCATATTAAAAGCAGGTATAAATCTACCTCCACTAGCCACTAAAAGAGACACTATAGGTATAATACTGCTTTGTGGACGGTCCATTATTACCAAAGTTAAAGTAAAAAATAATATCATTATAATCGCTATTATCTCATAAATATGTCTGGGAATAGAAGATATGAAGGTTGTAAAAAGACCTATTTCCTCCATTACTTTTGTATTCTTATCAAAAATTTTATTAAAAAAATTTAGTTTATTGAAAATTTTTATTTCCTTAATGGAATAAAATGATTGATTTAAAATTTGTAATCTTTCCGCACTTTTTTCCTGAAAAATTTTAGCTCTTTTTGTTATGATTTTTTTATAAATAAAATAGAATATAATTGCCACTAGAGTAAAAAATAAAAAAGATACAGAATAAGTTAAAGGATCAATTAATATAAGACCTATAATGACGAATATTACAAGAATATATTCTCTAATTAATCTTATTTTAGAAAGCAAGTAACTAAATGCTTGGTGCGCATCAGCATTAATTATTCTTATTGTGACTGCCGGATTAGTATTTAAATGGTAAGAGAAAGGCATTTCTAGAAAATAATTAAATATATCTTTAGAGCATCTTATTCTAAAACCTTTCACAATTCTTAATTCTAAATATCTTATCATTACGAGAGCTAGATTTTTTAAAACAAATATTAAAAAAAATATAATTCCAGATATTATGATTAACTTTTTTTTACTAATTTCTAAATTTATTGAAATATTGAATTTTTCAGACAAAGTTTCCAAAAATACATCGGGGTCAATTATTATATAGGCAAAAACTGGCACTGAGCCAATACCTATCATTTCAAAAAAAACAACAATTATTGAACTAAAAAATAAAAAGTATATTTTTTCAATACCAGTGTTGGATATTAGCGTTCTATATTTTTTAGATATCATTATATCTTGATAATAAATTTTAATTCTATATTGTAATACATATTGTTCAAAATATGAACAACAAATTAAATTATTAATTTATAACACTTATTAGCCAAATGATTAAAAATAGTTACTATATATTTTTATTTTTTATATATTTTGTAAAAGAAAATTTAAAAAAATTTAAAGATCTCATAGTTGTTTTGGTGAGATTTAGAATAATTCATTATCTTATTTTTTTAATAAATAGAGACAGTAATCCATATAGAGGTAAATCTTTTAGAAAATTTATTGCAAACAATAAAAAAAAATGGATTGAAAATAAAGTTAAAGATATAGACAAATCTAAAGACAATATTTTAGTAAGTAACTGGATTTACTCTCATCCAGCTGCTGCTGTCGGCGAATCTATAATTGGAAAATATGTATCCGAATATTATTGCTATAATCAAATTGGTTTTATTTTAAAAGGAGACATAGGAAGCGAAGTAGTTTTGCGAAGCTTTGGGATCAACAAGATAATTTATCTAGATAAGAACAATTTATTTTTAAGATTAAAATTTTTTTTGAGGGCTATAAAAATAATCAATAAGATTAAATCAATAGATGAATTTTTAAATCTCGAGATTAAAGGAATTAATTTTGGGAAATCAATTTATGAACACATAGTAAGATTCACAGGAGTTGGAGCGATAGATAAAATTAGTTTTAAGTTTTATTATTTTTTGTCAGAGGGATTATTTATTGACCACTTCTGTAAAAAACTGACTAAAAATTATCAAATAAAAGGTTTAGTTCAATCTGAGACTCAGTTTATACCATGTAATATAATTTATCAGTTTTTTATTAATAATAGTTGTAAGGTTTACTCACGTTGTGGAGCTGGAAAAAAAATTTCTATGAGAGTGTTTTCAGAAAAAAAAGAAATTTATAATTTTAGGAGTGAACCGTCAGAGAGTACTTTTAACGATATATTAAATAACTATAAAGAAATAGCTATTAAGCGTGGGTCAGAAATATTAGAGCAAACGTTTCAAGGAAATTTAATGGACAATTATTCTGGAAGCAGAGACTTAGCCCATGAAAATAAAAAAATATATTCAAAAGAAGAAATTTGTAATTTATATAATTGGGACAAGAGAAAAAAAATAGTTTGTATATTTGGACATGGATTTATAGACGGAAATTTTTTATCTGGTTGGCGAATATTTAAAGACAATTTAACTTGGCTTAGAAAAACATTAACCTTTATAACAAAAGATAAAAATTATAACTGGCTAGTAAAACCTCATCCTACAGAAATTGAATACGTTCATTCTAAAACTAATACTGTAAAAGAATTTAATTCTATAGCATCAAAATTTAAACACATTAAGCTCGCACCTAATGATATTTCTCACAGATCTTTAAACGAATTTGTAGATTATGTTGTTACAAATAACGGTTCAGCAGGTTGGGAATATACGACATATGGAAAAAAAAGTTTGTTAGCTGCAAGAAGTGATTATTCAGATTTTCTTTTTAAAAAACAAATGCCTAAAAATGAATTTGAATATTTTAAAAAATTAGGAAACTTTGAAAATATTGAACAAGTCTCTAAAGAACAGATTGAAAAAGCAAAAATATTTTCATTTATTATAACGGACTTATGCTTTGTAGAAAATCTATTATACCCAGTTCGTTTTGACGTTAATGCAACTGTTGATACGGATAAATTTTGGGATGATGCATCTGATTTGGTAGATAATTATTCTGCAGAGAATGATTATTTTAAAAAGATGATAAACTACCAACTAAGCAATGATTTAAGGCATACAATTGATTTAAATATACTTAAAAAAAATGAATACTAATTTCAATTGACTGACTATAAATTGACCCCTATATTGTTCATAAATTGAACGCTATGAAAGATAAACGAAAAAATTCTGAAATAAACACTGATCATTTTAATGTAATGAGAGAAATAGATAACAAACCAGGTGCCTCTCAAAGAGAACTAGCTTATAGGCTTGGGTTTAGTTTGGGAAAGCTTAATTATTGTTTAAAAGCACTACATAATAAGGGATTAGTGAAAATCAATAATTTTAAAAAAAATCAAAATAAAATTGGGTATTTTTATATCTTAACACCGCAGGGATTTTCTTACAAAACTAAACTTACAATAAATTTCATGAAAAGGAAAATGAAAGAATATGACGAACTTAAAAAGGAGCTGAAAAATAATAAATGAAAAAAAATATTTTAATAACAGGTGGTGCAGGATTTATTGGATCTCATTTAGTTGAAAAATTAGTTAAGCTTGGATACAGAGTGAAAACTATTGTTCCTTATAATGTTGATAATTCTTGGGGTTGGATTGATACCTTTGAAAAAAAAATAAAAAATAATATTGAAGTGATATCAGGCGATATATGTGACCAAAATCTTATCTCAAAAGAGATGAAAAAAGTTGATATTGTTTTTCACTTAGCTGCATTAATTTCAATTCCATATTCATATCAATCACCCAGAAGTTATATATCCACAAATGTAACAGGAACTTTGAATATGTTGGAAGCTTCTAGGGACAATGATGTTGAATTATTTGTTCAAACCTCCACAAGCGAAGTTTATGGAAGTTCTCAATTTATTCCAATAACAGAAAAACATCCCCTAAACGCGCAATCACCATATGCAGCTACAAAAATTGCAGCTGATCAACTTTCTTTATCATATTACAGGACTTTTGATTTACCAGTTCTAGTATTGCGTCCATTTAATACTTTTGGGCCTAGACAATCTCTTAGAGCTGCAATTCCAACTATAATAACTCAAATAATTAATAAAAAAAAGTCTATTAAACTTGGTTCTTTAGAACCAAAGAGAGATTTTACTTATGTTAGTGATACTGTTGACGGATTTATATCCGCAATAGGAAATAAGAAATGTTTAGGGGAAACAATAAATTTAGGAACTGGGTATGATTTTAGTATTGGAGAAACTTTAAATAGTATTGAAAAAATCATGTCTAAGTCAGTCAAAGTAATTACTGATAAAAAAAGAATAAGACCAAAAAAAAGTGAAGTAAACAGACTTATTTCCTCTAATTTAAAAGCAAAAAAAATCCTTAAATGGAAACCTAAATACTCTGGAAAAAAAGGATTTATATTAGGTCTAAAAAATACAATTGATTGGTTTAAAAAATATGAAAATTTTGATTATTACAATCATGAAATTTACAATTTATAATGAAAAAAAAAATTTTAATTTTTACTGGAAGTAGAGCTGACTATGGTCTATTGAAGCCTTTAATAAGCAGAATAAAGAGAGATAAAAGATACAAATTTTTAATAGCTGCTGGTTCACACCACTTTTCTAAAAATTTAGGTTTTACTTATAAAGAAATTATAAAAGATAATTTTAAAATTAATTACGCTTGCCAAGTAAAAATTAAAAATACTACTTTTTCAGATGTTTCTCAATACTGCGGTAATTCTATTTCTGAAAATTCTCGATATTTAGAAAAAAAAAGACCTGATATAGTCATTTTATTAGGGGACAGGTATGAGGTATTTAGCTTTTGTATATCATCTTTTTTTCTTCAAATTCCAATAATCCATATACATGGAGGAGAAATAACAGAGGGTGCATTTGATGACTCTTTAAGGCATTCAATTACCAAGTTATCAAATTATCATTTTGTAAGCCACAATGCTTATAAAAAGAGGATTATTCAATTAGGCGAACACCCAAGTCGAGTATATAATTTTGGTGCCTTAGGAGTTGAAAACATTAAGAAAACAAAAATAATCACAAAAAAAATTTTATTTAGAAAATTTAAAATTCCTTTAGATAAAAAAATAATATTAATTACTTTGCATCCAGAGACTCAAAGTAATATTCCATTAAAAAAACAAATTAAGATATTTTTATCTGTTTTAAATCATTTTAAAAATATATTTTTTGTATTCACGTATAATAATGCAGACCCTGAAGGAAATTTTTTTATTAATGAAATAAAAAAATTTCAAAAGAAAAATAAAAATGTAAAAATTTTTAGTTCACTAGGTGTGAAAATTTATCATAGCTTAATAAAAAATGTAGATTTAGTAATTGGAAATTCTTCCAGTGGTGTTCTTGAAGTTCCATCATTAAAAACTCCAACGCTAAACATTGGAAATAGACAGAAAGGAAGATTATTTTCAAGAAGTGTATTTTGTTGTGATAATAATAAAAAAGAAATTAAAAAAAAAATAAAAAAAATTTTATTTTCAAATTTAAAGATTAAATTTGATGATATCTATTATAAAAAAAATACTTCAATACTTATGTTTAATAAAATAAAAAATATATTAAATAAAAAAAAACATACAAAGAAATTTTATGATGCTGCTTGATAAAAAAATATATATTATTGCTGAAGCTGGAGTTAATCATAATGGAAAACTTTCAATTGCAAAAAAACTAATTAAGGCAGCTAAAAAGGCTGGAGCGTCTGCAATAAAATTTCAGTCATTTTCAGCTAAAAATCTTGTTGTTAAAAATTCTGAAAAAGCACCATACCAAATTAAAAATACTGGAAATAAAGACACACAGTATAAGATGTTAAAAAAATTAGAACTTAAAACTTCAGATTATTATGCTATTAAGAATTATTCAAAAAAGTTAAAAATCGATTTTATCTCATCCGTATTTGATGAAGAAAGTATATCCTTTTTAATAAAAAAAATGAAAAGTAAAATAATAAAAATTCCCTCAGGAGAAATTACTAATTATTTAATTCTTAAAAAGCTCGATTTGAATTCAAGTTTTATAATTTTATCTACGGGAATGGCAAACTTGAAAGAGATTGTTGATGCAGTAAATACAATAAGTAACTCTAAAATATACAAATTTAAAAATAACAAAATCAAAATAATTAATAAAAAAAAATTAAATAAATTGAAGAATAAATTAATAATTCTTCATTGTGTTACCGATTATCCAGTAATCGATAAGTATGCAAACTTAAAATCCATCGAAACATTGCAAAAGGAGTTAAAAATTAATATAGGATATTCTGATCACACTTTAGGAATTTTAGCGCCAATAATAGCAGTTTCCAAAGGTGCAAAAGTTATCGAGAAGCATATTACTTTAAGCAAAAAAATGAGTGGACCAGATCATTTAGCTTCTTTGGAGCCTGATGAATTTGAAGAAATGGTAAAAAATATTAAAAAATTTGAAGAAATGATAGGAAGTGGAAAAAAAATTTTACAAAAATGTGAACTAAAAAATATAAATGTTGCCAGGAAAAGCATTGTTGCTAAAAAATTAATAAATAAAAATGATAAGTTTTCATTTGAAAATCTTACTAGCAAAAGACCTGGTAATGGAATCAGTCCAATGAAAATTAAGAAATTAATTAATACAAAATCTAAAAAAAAATATAGACCAGATCAAATAGTAAAAATTTAAAATGAAAATATTATCAGTTTATCCATGGACACATATTTCATCATCGGCACTTACGCTTAATGGTAAAATTGTATCCGCGTCAGCAGAAGAAAGATTTAATAGAATCAAATGGTCAACAGAATTTCCAAATCAATCAGCAAATTGGTGTTTAGAAAAAAATAATTTGCAGTGGAAAGATTTAGATATGATTGTTGTACCATGGAACCCTGCTTTGAATATTAATTCAACTTCTAACAGATGGGATAATCATTTATTTTGGAGAGGGCAAATGTTGAGTCATATTCCATCAAGAATTCTTAAATCACTTAATTCAACAGCTCCAGAAAGTATGGAAATTAAATTTTCAAAAACTAAAATCATATACTTGAACCATCATGATTGCCATGCTGCCTCAGCTGTGTTGGTATCTCCATTTAAAAATTGTGATTATTTGAGCATTGATGGACATGGAGAAACAGAAACATGTATTTCTGGATATTTTAAATCTAATAATTTTGTAAAGACTAATTCAATTTCTTATCCGCACTCAGTTGGTCTTTTATATGGAACCTTTACAGACTTTCTTGGTTTCAAACCAGATAATGATGAATGGAAAACAATGGCTCTAGCATCCTATGCAACAAAAAAAAATCTATATGATGCAAAAATGAAAAAAATTTATAAATTTGTCGAGAGTGGATTTGAATTGGATTTAAGTTATTTTGACTTTTATCATTTTGATAAAAAACCTAATTTCTATAATGAAAAATTAATAAAATTATTTGGAAAACCACGACAAAAAAATAAACAAATTTCAAAAAGACATTTTCAAATTGCAGGAGCTTTACAAAGAGCGTTTGAACAAATTGTATTACATCTAATATATATAACTAAAAAATTAGGAGGAAATTCGAATAATATAACATTAGTTGGTGGTGCAGCTATGAACTGTGTTTTTAATGGTTTTTTAGAGCAGAAAAAAATTTATAAAAATAAATTTATACCTCCATGGCCTGATGATCTAGGTGTTAGTATTGGTGCATGTTTGTTAGCAAATCATAAATATGGAAGAAAAATACACAAACCAAAAAAAGATTGTCCTGTTTATCTTGGTCCAAGTTATAGCAATTCAACAATTTTAAATTTATTAAAAAAATACAATTTAAATTATACCAAACCAAATAATTTATTTAAATATGTTGCTGAAAAACTTGCAAAAGAGAAACTAGTTGGCTGGTTTCAAGATGAGATGGAATTTACGCATAGAGCTCTTGGCAATAGATCAATTTTAGCTGATCCAAGAAAAGCAAAGACAAAAGATAAAGTGAATCTGGCAGTCAAATACAGGGAAAACTTTAGACCTTTTGCACCTGCTGTTCTAGAACAATATGCGCATAAAATATTTAATATAAAAAAAAATCTAGAGATCAAATTTATGGAAAAGGCTGTTTTTGTTAAAAAAAAATGGAAAAGTAAGATACCAGCAACTATCCATACTGATGAAACAGCAAGAGTGCAAACAGTAAACAAAAATTTTAATAAAAAATTTTATAATTTGATAAGTGAATTCAACAATATTACCGGCATACCTGTTCTGTTAAATACCTCATTTAATTTAAATGGTGAACCAATAGTAAAATCACCAACAGATGCAATTAGAACATTCCATTCATGTGGATTAGATATTTTAGTTTTGCAAGATTACGTAATTGAAAAAAATGAAAAACTTTAAAAATAAATATACAAGATCTTTGTTAAATGTAATTCCTGGAGGAGCTCATACTTACAGTAGGGGTTATGATCAATATCCTAGCAATGCACCGTCAATACTATCTAGGGGAAAAGGAGCATATATATTTGATGAAAAAAATAACAAGTATCTAGATTATGGAATGGGACTAAGATCTGTAAACATAGGCTATGCTGAAAAAAAAATTAATGACGGCGCAATTTATCAAATTAAAAATGGAAATAATCTGACAAGACCATCTTTAGTAGAATTAGAAGCAGCAAACTTGCTCACAAGTATTATCAATAGTGTTGATATGGTAAAATTTACCAAAAATGGTTCAACAGCAGTAACTGCTGCTGTGAAACTTGCAAGAGCATATAACAGAAAAAAAATAATTTTAAGATGCTCAGATCATCCATTCTTTTCTTATGATGATTGGTTCATAGGTTCAACAATGATAAAAAGAGGAATACCAAAGGACATAAGTAATTTAACCATTAACTTTAGATATAATGATATTGAAGGTTTAAAAAAAATTATAAAAAAATTTAAATCCAAAGGAATTTCTTGTTTAGTTTTAGAGCCCGCAACAAATGTTTGTCCTAAAATTAATTCCACAACAGGTTGTTGTATGAAATCACAATGTTCAAGACAATATTTTTCTAATAAGCATTTTTTAAAAGAAGTTGAGGAACTGTGTAAAGAAAATAATATAGTTTTTATATTAGATGAGATGATCACTGGCTTCAGGTGGCATTTAAAAGGGGCACAATATATGTATAATATATCACCTGATATTTCTAATTTTGGTAAAGCAATGGCAAATGGTTTTTCAGTTGCGTGCGTTGCGGGTAAAAAAGATATAATGGAATTAGGATCAATTACTAAAAAAAATCAGGAAAGGGTTTTTTTACTATCCACAACTCATGGAGCTGAAATGAGTGGTTTAGGCGCTTTCATTGAAACTGTAAAATTTATTAAAGATAACGATGTAATAAAACAAAATTGGAAATTTGGATATAATCTATCTACTGGAGCTAATCAAATTTCAAAAGATATGGGCTTAGAAAATAATTTTTATTTTTCTGGTCCAAGTTGTTCTCCAATCTATGCCTGTAAAGATAATAACTTTAAAGATAGCATGATATTTAAAACGATTTTTGTTCAAGAAATGATAAAAAATAAAATTTTTATGCCATGGGTCTCAATTAGCTTCAGGCATAAACAAAAAGAATTAAATAAGACATTAACAGGTATAGAAAAGTCACTAAATGTTTTTAAAAAAGCCCTAAAAGGTAACCCAAAGAGGTTCATTAAAGGAGATATAATAAAACCGGTCTTTAGAAAATATAACTAGTAAGATTTTATGCATTTAGAATTTTTGAAATTAATGAAAAAATCCATAGGTGATTTTAAATCACACGATAAAAGCACAGTGTATTTACATGAACCGGATATAGATAAAAGTGATTGGAGGTTTGTAAAAGAGTGTTTAGAGAAAAATTTTGTATCAACAGTAGGTAATTACGTAAATGAGTTTGAGCAAAAACTGAAAAAACTCACTAAATCAAAGCATGCTATTGCAGTCATTAATGGGACTTCAGCACTACATATTTCTTTAGAGATGCTTGGTGTAAAAACGAATGATGAAGTTTTGATGCCGTCTTTAAACTTTGTAGCATCTGCCAATGCAGTTAAATATTGTAAGGCAATCCCACATTTTGTTGAAGTAGACAAAAAAACTTTGGGAGTTGATTCAATCAAATTGGATAAATATCTTAAAAAAATTGTAATTTTAAAAAAAGGAAAACCATTTAATAAATTTACAAAAAAAAAAATTAGCTGTTTAATTCTATTACATTTATTTGGACATGCGGCAAAAGCAGATGAAATAAAAAAAATTACCAATAAGTATAAAATCCCTTTATTAGAGGATGCAGCTGAAGCTTTAGGAAGTTTTTTTAAAAAAAAACATTTAGGTACATTTGGAGATATCGGTATTTTGAGTTTCAATGGAAATAAAATTATTACAACTGGAGGAGGTGGAGCTATACTAACAAGAAATAAAAATTTAGCAAAAAGAATTAAATTTTTAACAACTACTGCTAAAATTCCACATCAATGGAAATATGAATATTCGGATGTTGGTTATAATTATAGATTGCCTGGAATAAATGCTGCATTAGGTTGCAGTCAACTTTTAAAATTAAAAAAATATATAATCTTAAAAAGAAAACTATTTCAAATTTATAATAAAAACTTTTCAAAAAATAATAGTTTTAAAATTTTTAGGGAGCCAAAAAATTCAAAAAGTAACTATTGGCTTCAAACACTTATGTTAAAGAAAAAATCAATAGTTTTAAGAAATAAACTAATTGAATTTTCAAATAAAAAAGGCTTTTCGACACGACCTGTTTGGAAAGTTCTACATAAGTTAAAGCATTTCAAAAATTGTCAAAAAATGAATTTAAAAGTAACTGAGGATTTGGAGGTCCGAATAATTAATTTGCCAAGCAGTTCTTACTTGGCTAGACATAAGTTTTAAAATGACACAGCATAAATCTAATTTAAAAAAATGTACAAAATGCCAATTGCCAGAGACCTACGAGACTATAGAATTTGATAAAGATGGAGCATGCAATATTTGTGAAGGTGTAAAATATAAAACTGAAAATATTGATTGGAAAAAAAGAAAATTGCTTTTAGACAAAATAATTGAGGATCATAGAGGCAAATATTCTTATGATTGTATTATTCCTTTTTCAGGGGGAAAAGATAGTGTTTTCCAACTTTATTATCTTGTGAAGGAATATAAAATTAAACCCCTAGTGATAAGATTTAATCATGGCTTCATAAGAAAAACAATTCAAGACAATGTAAATATGGTATTGAAAAAAATTGGCGCAGATTTTATTGATTTCACCCCTAACTGGAGAATTGTTAAAAAGGTTATGTTGGAGGCTTTTAAAAGAAAAACAGATTTTTGTTGGCATTGTCATACAGGATTATATTCATATCCAATAAGGATGGCTTTATTGCACAAAGTTCCTCTAATTTTTTATGGTGAACCCCAAGCTGAGTTTAACACTTATTATGACTATACAGTGGATGGATTAGACTACGAAAATGAAGATAGATTTAACATGCTTAGAACACTTGGAATTACAGCAGAGGATATGCATGGAATGATAGATAAACCTGATGACCCAGTAGATAAAAGAGATCTAATACCGTACACTTTTCCAAATATTCAAGAACTTGAGAAATTAAATTATCAACCTTTTGCACTTGGTAGTTTTATACCTTGGGATCATCATAAAAATACTGAGCTTATTAAAAAAGATTTAGGTTGGAAAATAGATGAGTTAGAAGGTGTTCCGTCCGAAATTAATCAACATGGTGAAAAAATCGAATGTTTTATGCAAGGTACAAGAGATTATATAAAATTTTTGAAAAGAGGATATAGCCGAGTATCACAAATTAACGCATTTAATGTCAGAAATAATAGAGTTACTCCTGATGAGGCAAAAAAAATCAATGAAAAATATGATGGAAGAAAACCGCAGTCCCTAGACATTTTTCTTGAGTATGTTGGGCTAAGCGAAGAAGAGTTTAATGAGTTTGTTGATAGAACTGTAATACCTCCCAATAAACCAAATTATCAAACTAATAAAATTGCTTCAAAAACTTGGGATTTTGACCAATGGTACAGAGAAGATAATAAAAAAAAATGATTGGTATAATAAATTATGGATTAGGAAATCTATCTTCGGTTTACAATGCATTTAGAAAAGTTACCGATAAAGTAGAAATATTTGAAAATCCAAATTTAATTAATAAATATTCTAAAATTATTTTACCAGGCGTAGGATCATTTAAAATTGGAATGGAGTTTTTATATAAAAAAAATTGGATTAAAGGTATCAAGAAACATATTAAAGAGGGTAAATCTTTATTAGGAATTTGTCTTGGAATGCAACTTATGTTTGAGGCCGGAGACGAGGATGGCGTAACTAATGGTCTTAACTTTATAAAAGGCAAAGTTAAAAAAATGAGAGTAGAACAAAATTTAAAACTACCTCATGTAGGTTGGAATAACTTATTATACAAACAAAACCATGAATTTTTAGAGGGAATAAAAAAAAATGTTGATTTTTATTTTGTTCATTCATATTCGTGTATACCTGATGACTATAATGAAGTTTTAGCAGAATTTAATTATGGCAATAACTTTGTAGCCTGTGTAGCGAAAAATAATATTATTGGTACACAATTTCATCCTGAAAAAAGTTTGCCTTCAGGATTAATTCTTATCAAAAATTTTATAAATTGGAGAAATTAATGCTTAAAAAAAGAATTATTCCAGTTTTATTACTAAAGGATGGAAGAATGGTAAAAGGTAAAGAATTCAAAAATTATATTGATACAGGCAATCCAACCACAGCTGTAAAAATATATACCTCACAGTATGCGGACGAACTTATGTTTATAGATATTCAAGCTAGCTTGGAGTCACGAAGGATGTTAATTGAAGTAGTTTCAAACGCAGCAAAAAATGCATTCATGCCTTTTACAGTAGGGGGAGGAATTAAAACAATTGATCATATTAGAGAGATACTTGCAGCTGGTGCTGATAAAGTTTTAATAACCACAGCAGCCTATGAAAATCATGATTTTATTTTAAAAGCTGTTAAAAATTTTGGTTCACAAGCCATCGTTGGCGGAATTGATTATAAATTTGATGAAAATTTAGGAAAAAATCATGTATGGACACATTGTAATACAAAAAAAACTAGTACAACACCATTAAGTTTTGCAATCAAGCTAGAAGAATTAGGAGTTGGTGAAATAATGCTTAACTGCATAAATAAAGATGGAATGATGAAAGGCTATGATAAAAAAACAACTAACGAAATTTCAAGTAAACTTAATTTACCAGTAATTACATGTGGAGGTGCAGGAAATTTTCAACATGTTGTAAGTCTATTTAAAGAGACAAACGCAGCTGCTGCAGCTTGCTCAAGTTTGTTTCATTTTGGTGATAATTGTCCAATGCAGGCCAGAACTTATTTAAGAAATCATGGTGTGGAGATGAGAGCCATTAAGTAAATTAAGAAAGACTTTAAAATGAAAAAAATTAAATTTAGAAAAATTGAAAATTTTATATTATTTGGGGGCGGTCAAATAGTTTTGGAAATGTGTTTATTTTTAAAAAAAAACAAAAAAAATATAATTGTAATTACAAGCAAAGAACAATCTGAAAATAAAATTCATTCTAATAAATATAGTTTTAAAAACTATTTAGTAAAAAATAAAATTAAATTCAAAATATTATCAAATTTAAAAAAAACAAATCAATGGACCCATTTAATTAAGAAAAATTCTATTGCAATATCTAGTACTTGCAGGTGGATATTTAAACATAAAGAAATTAATTTATTTAAAAATAAACTCATTAATATTCATAGTACTAATTTACCATCATTTAGAGGCGCGGGAGGATTATCATGGAATATGATGACAAATAATTACAATTCAGGAATAACGATACATTTAATTGATAAAAAAATTGATACAGGAATGTTTATATTAAAAAAATCTTTTTCTTTTCCCTTAAAAATAAGAAATTCTCTTTTAGAAATGCAAAAATATTCACTCAATTTTCAAAAAAAAAAAGTAATTAATTTTTTAAGTAAATTAATTAAAAATAAGGTTTTTAAATTAAATATAATTAAAGATAGCCCAAATTCTTGTTATTGGCCAAGAATAAGTACAGAAAAGCACACATGGATTAATTGGTCTTGGAACGCTAATCAAATATCAGACTTTATAAATTCGTGTTCAACTCCTTATATAGGTGCAGCTACAACGATAAATAAAAAAGTGATTAGATTCAAAAAGGCAAAACCAGCTAAATCAAAAATAAATTTTCACCCATTTCAATATGGCTTAATTTATAAAAAAATTAAAAATGAAATTTATGTAGCCTCAAAAAAGGGTGGCGTGATAATAGATATAAGTAATATTAAAAATAAAAAAGGTTTCTTAGGAAAGAGATTATTAACTACTAATAAAACTCTAAATAAATCATTTGAGGAAGTTTTTTAAATTAAAATGAAAAAGATTTTAGGAATTATTTTAGCAAGGGCGGGATCCAAAGGAATAAAAAATAAAAATATTGTTAAATTAGGAAATAAGCCTTTAATTTCATGGACTATTGAAACTGCTATTAAATCAAAAAAAATAACTGATTTAGTTTTAAGCACTGACTCAAAAAAGATTGCCGCATTAGGTAAAAAATATTCGATAAATGTTCCTTTTTTGAGACCTTCAAAATTTTCCAAGGACAAAACACCTTCAGTTGATGCCATTGAACATACAATCAATTTTTTAAAAAAAAAGGGAAAAATTTATGACTATGTGGTTTTATTAGAGCCCACATCTCCTTTTAGAAGCCATTATGATATTGATAGATCTATAAATAAAATTTTGAATTCATCAGCAAATGCCCTAGTAAGTGTAAGTAAAATTGATTCATTAAATCCTGCTTTTTTATATGAAAAGAGCAAAAAAAATTTATTAAAACCAATTAAAAAAATTAAATTAAAGTATTTAAGAAGACAGGATATAGATTCAATTTTTTTTATTGAAGGAACAATCTATATATCAAAAATTTCAACTCTATTAGAAAAAAGAACTTTTTGTCATTATAATACTATTGGATATGAAGTTCCAAAATGGAAATCAATAGAAATTGATGATATTCTTGATCTAGAATTAGCAAAAATAATTTTGAAAAATAAAAAGCTAAGGAAATCAGCATGATTAATAATTTTGTTATTACAAAAAATAAAACAATAAAAGAAGCAATGAGATTAATAAATCTGAATCTGCACAAATGTTTAGTAGTTGTTGATAAAAATAATAAGTTACTAGGCACATTGAGCGATGGAGATATAAGAAGCGCACTTTTAAAGAATTATAATTTGGATGATAAAATAAATAAAATTTTTAACAATAATCCTAAATTTATTTTAAAAAAAGATTTATCAGAGGAAAAATTAAAAAATTTATTTCTTAAAAAAGATTTTGATATAATCCCAATTGTTCAAAATAATAGAAAAGTAATAGATGTAACTTATTGGAGCAAGGTATTCAATTCTGAAAAAAAAATAAATGAAGTAAGAAATTTTAAACTGGATGTTCCAGTAGTTATTATGGCAGGAGGAGAGGGAACCAGGATGAAACCTTTTACAAATGTTTTACCAAAACCACTAATACCAATTAATGATAAACCGGTCGTTGAACACATCATGGATAAATTTAGAATGCAAGGCATCTCCAATTTTATTTTTACAATAAATCATAAGGCAAAAATAATAAAAGCTTATTTTAAAGAATTAAAATCAAAAAATAAAATAAGATTTATAAATGAAAAAACTCCTTTAGGAACAGCTGGCTCTCTTAAAGTTTTACAAAATAAAATAAATAATAGTTTTTTTGTTATTAATTGCGATACGATTGTAAATATAGATTATAAAGATTTGTACGATTTCCACGAAAAAAAGAAAAATATGATAACTATAATGGCATCAGCTAAGGAGCATATAATACCTTATGGTGTCTGTAATTTAGGTACTAGCGGTCAATTTAAAAATATTAAAGAAAAACCTAAAATTAACTTTCTGGCAAGCTCTGGCATTTATGTTGTTCATCCATCTGTTTTAAGATTAATTCCAAAAAATAAAAGATTTGATTTTCCTGAGCTAGTTGTTGCTGCAAAAAGAAAAAAAATTAAAATTGGAGTTTTCCCAATTGATGATAACTCATGGGCAGACGTAGGGCAATGGAGCGAATATAAAAAGACTCTAAATTTATTAGGTTATAAAGATGAATAATTATTTGAAACTATTTCAAAATAAAAATAAGCTTGCTTTTGTAGTTGGTGGACACGGTTTAATTGGAAAAGAAGTTTGTAAGGCCCTCTTATCCTCTGGGTGTAAAGTAATTGTTCTGGATATTAAATCTAAAAAAAATTCCTTATTAAAAAAACAATTTTATAACCATTATTTAGACTGTTCCAAACTTAAAACTTTAAAAGTTAATATAGATAAAATAATTAAGAAATATGGAACTCCAAAAATTTTTATAAATTGTAGTTATCCAAAATCACATGATTGGTTAAAAAACTCATTTAAAGACATCACAGAAAAAAGCTATAAATACAATATTGATGTTCATTTAAATTCTTTTGTTTGGTTAGCGAAATATTTAGCTGATTCAATGAAAAGGAAAAAAATTAAAGGATCAATTATTCAGTTAAGTTCAATTTATGCAGTCGTTGCTCAAGACTTAAACATATATGAAGGTACAAATATGAGAGAAAATATGACTTATTCAATAATAAAAGGTGGTATTAACAATTTAACTAAGCAAATGGCATCCTATTATGGAAAGCATCAAATTAGATGCAATACATTATGTCCCGGAGGAATACAGACAAAGACCCATAATTCAAGATTTTTAAAAAATTATAAAAATAAAGTTCCACTAAAAAGATTTTGTAAAGCAACTGATGTTGCAGCATCTGCATTATTTCTTGCATCAGACGCATCTTCTTACATTACAGGATCGACGATTATGGTAGATGGTGGATGGACAATTATTTAGATACAAAGCCAAATTATAAATGAAGAAAAAAACGTTTGGATTATTTATTAATTTTAATAGTTTAGAGAATTTTTTACAAGTTCATGAGTATTTATTAAAAAAAATTTCTGAGTCTTTTGATAAATTTATAATAATAGACTCAAGTGGATTAGAATTGATTTTATTTAAAAATGCATTTTTTGCTTGGGATAAAGTGGAAGATTACAAACTGGACTTGCAAAAAATAAAAAATTACTTACCAAATAATTTTGAAATTTTTGAACCAAAAGACAACAAAAGTTTTAATAAATTTGTGAAGGACAAAGATTTGATTGTTATAAATAGCATTGGAAGAACTTTCAGCGAATATAATCTTTATTACTTATTAAAAAAAAATAATATAAAACAAATTCAAATTTCAAACATATCAAACAATGAAAAAGAATGGATATTTAGCAGTTTTTTATCAAAAATAAAATTTTTGATTGGAAAAAGATTGCCTCACAAAATTATTGCTTTTTTGTCCATTATTAAATTTATTCAAAAGATTGATATAAGGTTTGATTCTAATATGAAAATTATTAATTGGTGGAAAAATAACAATTTAAAAAGAAAACTAATTAATTTTTCTTCAATTAAAGAAATAATTCCGATAAATAACAGAACCTTTGATTTTTTTAAAACAAATAAAATTGATATTTCTGAAGATTTTATTGTTATGATTGATGCAAATTTAAATCACAAAGAAGATGTTGTTCTTAGAGGAAAAATTGGTAAAGATAAACTAAAATCCCATTACGAAAATCTTAATAAACTTTTAGATAAACTATCTAAAGCTTATAATAAAAAAGTAGTAGTTTGCATACACGGTCAATATGATCTTGAACTAACAAAAAGTTATTTTCCAAGTTATGAAGTCGTAAAATATAAAACAAGAGAAAAAATTTGCAAAGCTTTTATTGTATTATTTTTTGATTCAACTGTAATAATGGATGCTTATTTTTTAAATAAAAAAATTATTTCTTTACAAGCAAATGTTGACTGGGCAAGTGATACAGAAAAATATTTTAAGGATTTTGGTACTGTTTATTTCAACATCAATGAACATGAGAATATTGACACTAATAAATTACTGATTGATCTGGATAATGCTAAAAAAGATTATCATAAATTTGTTAACACTTATATAAAGGTTGATAATGAAAATATTGGCGTAGATAAGGTAATTAAAATAATTAAAGAAAGATATTTCAATTAATTAAAGCTACTCAATGGTATAAAAAAAATTAAAAATTTTTAGTTAAATTTTTTCAAAAATTTTCGAATAGTTTTTAATATTTTCTGAAACAGAGAACTTTTTTAAATGTTTTGTTAAAATATTTTTTTTAAGATTAAATTTTAATTTACCATTATTAAAATCAGTGATGGCATTAATTAATTCCTCTTGGCTATTATAAATATAGCCAAAGTTATTATTTTTTATTATTTCATTTATTCCGCCATGACTTTGAGAAGCTATTACTGGTAAACCAGATCCTAAGGCTTCCACTACAGAATTTGGAAAACCTTCAAAATAAGAACAGTTAATAAATAAATCTAACTTTCTTAATTCCTTTTGAATTTTTTTTGAATTTAAAAATCCTAAGAATATTATTTTTTTTTCATTATCAGCATCTTTAATCCATCCTCTCATTTTAGATTTAAGATCCTGGTTATGCATTTTTTGATATTTTATATTTCCTCTAATTATAGGTAAGTCAGTTAATTTTTTATCTGGGATCCCCCACTGTTGCTTAGTATGGTTGTCAATTCGTTTTTGTTTTTTTTCTTCTGCTTCTTCTTTTTGTTTTTGTAATTTTTCTCTACGCTTTTCAGCATTCCAGGTCCCCTTTTCTTGAGGAGACATTGATCCATAAATGACATCCCAATCTGAAGGTCCTTTAGC
>Ga0187833_10001574_pt1 | contig 25873 bp, 29 predicted proteins | sample ETNtaG_37_FD_167968 | JGI IMG/M metagenome (GOLD analysis project Ga0187833, IMG submission 167968) | Marine microbial and viral communities from oxygen minimum zone, Eastern Pacific Ocean - ETNP2014_SV_400_PacBio MetaG (Illumina Assembly) | ecosystem: Environmental > Aquatic > Marine > Hypoxic...
GGTTTATTAAGGTTATCTTAGACTTCTAGATGTAATAATTGAGATAAATAAAAAACTAAATAAAATTACATCATTTCTAAATATTAAACTTAGAACTATTCCAATAAAACTTAAAACTATAATTAATTTAAACCACTTTTGTCCTGATTTTAATTCTTCTTTTGTAACTTTAGCTAAATAATTTCCAATAGGAATTCCTAGTAAAAGAACTAAAACTCCAATTAATAATTTTATTATTTCTTGCATAAATTATAGTTATTATAGAGCTTTATATATATTTTCCAAGAGAACAAACATTTTAAACATCTCTTTATTTTTTTATCAATGTTGAAGTTTAAACAAGAAGATTTAGTTTTGTAATTAGTGAAGATGTAAAAGCTGCAGGAAAAAGATTTTATGGAATTATTGGGAGAGGGATATATGAAGCAAGAGATATAAAACAAGCAGCAATTGACTTAACAAGTAAATTATGATTCTTCACAAAATTTAAAACTATTGTTTTCTATAATAATCTATGTACAAAAAATATTTAATAATAGCAAGTAAAAAAGATAAAGCAGGGATAAATATTACAACTCAACTTTCACAATTTAGAGAGAATCCGGTAATTTCATCTATTAAGAAAGATGGAAGTAACTTTGATTTCTATCTAGTTGAAGATGATATAATTTATACAGAAAACTTGGATCTAGAGAAAATTAATCAATATGATTTTGTTATTTTTGCTTCATGCCATAGATCTGAAAAAAAAGAAAAAACATTATCAATTCATGCACCAGGAAACTATAGAGAAGCAAAATTTGGTGGGATAAAAGAGAAAGTTTGCAAAACATCAGCATTTTTCCAGAAACAAATCTTTGAAAGATTAAATGAGAATTCTAAGAAATATCACTTAAAAGATTATAAAATAACATTAGAATGTACTCATCATGGACCACTAATTAATAAACCCTGTATTTTCATAGAAATAGGGTCATCAGAAAATGAGTGGGGTAATCGAAAAGCAGGATTTATAATTGCAAAGACAATAAAAGATATGATTGGGAAATTTAAAAAAAATCCTTATAATGAAGTAGCAATAGGGATTGGGGGCCCACATTATTGTCCAAACTTTAACAAAATCCAATTAAATTCAAATATTGCCCTTTCCCACATTATCCCAAGTTATATATTACCTATAACAGAGGAAATAATTAAAGAAGCAATTGAAAAAACAGAAGAAGAAGTTGATTTTGCTTTACTTGATTGGAAAGGTTTAGGAAAAGCAGAACAAAGAGATGAAATTATTAGAAATCTAGATAAATTATATATTAGATATAAAAAAACTAGTGAGATTGAAAAATAAGTGCTTAGGATAAGGGCAGGTTAAAAGTATTACAATTTTCTAAATACCCCATAAACTTTCTTCACTAATTATTCTTTTTATAATCTTTAACACTAACAATACCACCAACTCTTTTTGAATTCACAAAGTTCTTTTTTCCCTCCTAGTCCAAAACCATGTATTTGTTCGTGTTCGTCACGAGTAATAATATCTAAGTTATTTATCCCATTATTATCTTCATCTCTATCTTTATGATGAATAACATAACTTTCAAAAGGTAATGAATAATCCTCTTTATTTTTTAGATATATATCCTTATAAGCTATTTGCCTACTTGAGTACATTCTAAGATTATTCAAAATGTCTTCATATTGCAATTTTTGTAATGATTTATCTTTAGTCATTAAATTTATAAGAATTAATATAATTTAAACATTCCTGTTCTTAAATTGTCCAATTAAGAAACATATCTTTCCTCGTTGTAACACAAATAGGAAGCGCCTCGGGCAGGAATCGAACCTACGCACCCCGAAGGGTCCGGATTAGCAATCCGGTGCAATACCATTATGCGACCAAGGCATGGAATTATAGATAATTCTTAACTTATAAAACTTTTTAAGAAAAATAGCAGAGGCGGGATTTGAACCACGCGATCCCAGGGTTATGGGCCCTGTGAGGACTCCAGACTCCTCCACTCTGCTATAAAAAGTCAAGAAAAATTAAATTTATAAACATTGTGAATTTAAGGAATTAATGCTAACTCTGGGAATTGATGATGCGGGTCGTGGACCAGTCATAGGTCCAATGGTTCTTGCAGGATGTTTAATTGATAAAAAAGCAGAAACAGAATTAAACAAATTAGGGGTAAAGGATAGTAAACAATTAACTCAAAAAAGAAGGGAGTTTTTAGAAAAAATAATAAAAGAAAAATCCGAGAAATTTGAGATTATTCTCGCAACACCCTTAGAGATAGAAGAAAAAAACAAAAAAGGGATTAATTTAAATGAATTAGAAGCAATAAAAGCAGCAGAGATAATAAATAAGATAAATAAGGACAATGTAAAAATGAAGATTATTATTGATTGTCCTTCTGTAAGTATAATTAAATGGAAAGATACCCTAAAAACAAAAATAAAAAATCTTAATAATTTAGATATCTCTTGTGAACATAAGGCTGATAGAAATCACGTTATAGTTTCAGCAGCCTCTATCTTAGCAAAAAGTAAAAGAGAAAAAGAAATGGATAAACTTAGGGAAGAATATGGAAAAGAAATTGGTTCGGGGTATACATCTGATTCTACAACTCGCAAATTCTTAGAGAAAAAAGCTAAAAAATATGAAAACAAGGGGATTTTTAGAAGGACATGGTCTACTTGGAAAAAAGCAGTTAAAATTGGTAAACAAAAAAAGCTTAGTGATTTTTAGAACTCTGGATTTATTAGATATAATCGCTGTTATGTTCTTTTTGCGAAGTAAAAATTGATTTTTAGTGCAACGTTCCGAAGGAAAATTTTAAAGCTTTCTTGTAATATTCTTCTTCTTTATTCTTCTTCTTTATTCATATTCTTAGGTTTAATTTCAGCCTTAAAATACTTTACCATTTTTTTATAATATACATATTAACCATACTTATTTAATTATCCAAATATTTTAAAATTATCTTCATATTTCCTCTCCAAACATAATAAACATAAAGAGTCCTCTTGATAATCTTTAAAAACTTCTCAAACTCTTTTTATACATGCCTTATATAAAAAAACTAGTGATACATGGATTTAAAAGTTTCCCAAAAAAGACAGAATTGCCTTTTAACCCAGGAATTAATTCAATTATAGGTGCCAATGGTGGAGGAAAATCCAATATAACAGATAGTTTATGTTTTGTATTGGGACGTCTAAGTATAAAATCAATGAGAGCGGCAAAAGCAAAAAACTTAATCTTCCTAGGGAGTAAGATAGCATCCGCAGCTAAAGAGGCATCAGTTGAGATAATATTTGATAATTCGGATAAGGTGTTTACAAAAGATGATAATGAAATCTCGATAAAAAGAATAATCAGGAAAACCGGACAAAGTATTTACAAGATAAATAATGAAACAAAAACAAGACAAGAAGTTTTAGCTTTACTTGCACAAGCAGGAATAGATCCTAATGGATTTAATATAATCTTGCAGGGGGAGATTCAAAACTTTGTAAGGATGCAATCAGAAGAAAGAAAGAAGATAATAGAGGAAGTTTCAGGAATCTCAATATATGAAATAAGAAAAGAAAAATCATTAAAAGAATTAAATAAAACAGAAGAAAAATTAAAGGAGGTTTTAGCAATATTAAGAGAGAGAACTGCTCATTTAAATAATCTAGAAAAAGAAAGACAACAAGCATTAAAATTTAGGAGATTGGAGAAAGATGTTAAAAGATACAAAGCAAGTATAATCAATCATGATTTAACTAAAAAAAATAAGGAAGTTGAAAAAATAAATCTTGAGATTTCAAGAAAAAATAAGGAAGTTGAAAAAATAAGAAAATCAATTACAAGTGTTAAATCCTTAATGACTAATCTTGAATCAAAGATTAATACAATTAATTCAACAATTCAAAAATCAACGGGGATAGAACAAGAAAGTCTAAATCAGGATATTGCAAATATAAGGGCAGAACTTGCAGGATTAAGTGTTAAATTAGAAAATCACGAAAGTAAGATTTATGAAATATTAAAACAAAAAGAAGAATTAAAAATATCAATAAGAAACAATGAAGTTTCAATTAAGGAACTTCAAAAAGAATCTCCAACAATTGTAAAAAATGAAAAAGAAATTAAACTAAGAAAAGAAGAACTTGAGAAATTAGAAGAAGAAAGAAAGAAATTCTATATGATTAAAACTGAATTAAAATCAATTAAAGAAAGAATCCAGGATAAAAATTCTCTAATTCAAAACTATTCTAATGAATCTGATTTCTTATTAAGACAAATAGATTTAGTTGAATTATTTGATAAAAAGACAGATACAAAAAAACTAGATGAATTAAGAATCTCTTTTGAAGAAAACAAAGAATCTCTAGAAAATCTAGATAAAGATGAGATAAAACTAGAAAAAATAATCCATACAAATAAATATGAAATAAATAATCAGGGTAAATTAAAGGAAAAAATATCGAAGATGGATACTTGTCCTCTTTGTAAGAATAAGATAACTAGGGATCATATTAATTCTATAGATGAAGAAATAAACCCTCGAATAGACTCATTAAAGAGAGAAATAGAAAATTCAAATGAAAAATTAAAAGAGATTCAAACTAAAAAAGACATTCTCATAAGAGATAAGAATAAAATAGATTCTGAGAGATCAAAGAGGGAATCAGACCTAGTAAAATTATCAAACATAGATGAAAAGAAAAATCAAATAAAAGCTATTCAGGAGAAGTATGAATTAATAAAAAAAGAACTAACTCAATTAACTAAAAGAAAAGATAATCTTGAAGAAAATTTTGATGAAAAGTCAAATATTGAACAAAAATATGAAACAGCAAGAATGGAAGTCCAGGAAATCTCTCTAAGAACTGAAAAAAATGTTGACTCAGAAATATCCTTTAAACAAAGAGAACTTGAACGCTCAAAAATCTCTCTAAAGCAATTATCAAGAGATGAAGAAGATCTAGATGAAGAAATAAATATACTTAAGAATAATAAGGATGAAAAAGAAGAATTATTTGAAAAGAAAAAAGATCAAGAAGAAGAATTAAGTAGGAAATTTAAAAAATTAATCACTGAAAGAGATCTATTAAATGCAAGAATAAGAGAAAATGAATCAATTATATTGACAAAACAAAATAATATTCATAACATAGAACAAGAGATAAATAACCTAAAGGTTGAAAAAGCAAGAGTTGATGCAGAAATTGAAAATTTCGAGATTGAGATTGCCGGGTTTAGAGGTACCGAGATAATAAAGACCAATAAGGACTCACTTGTCCAAAGATTAGAAAGAACTCAAGAAATCCTATCAAAAATAGGTACTGTTAATTTACGTTCCTTAGAAGTTTATGATTCAATAAAAGGAGAATATGATTCTATAAATAAAAAAGTAGAAGTAATTTCAAAAGAAAAAGAAGGTATTCTTAGAATAATTCACGAAATTGATATTAAAAAGAAAAAAACCTTTCTTAAAACATTAAATTCCCTAAATGAAATCTTCTTAAAAAATTTCTCTCAATTGTGTATTAAAGGCGATGTTTCATTAGAACTAGAAGATAAAAAAGACCCTTTTGAAGGAGGGGTAAATATTATTGTTAAAACAGGTCATGGGAAATATTTTGATGTAAAATCTCTTTCAGGAGGAGAACAAACATTAGTTGCTTTATCATTAATTTTTGCAATACAAGAGTATAAGCCCTACTTTTTTTATATACTTGATGAAATTGATGCAGCCTTAGATAAAAGAAATTCTGAAAGACTTGGAAGTCTTTTAAGAAAATATATGAAAAAAGGGCAATATATTATAATAACACATAATGATGAAATAATTACAAATGCTACAAACTTATATGGGGTAAGTATGCATGATGGAATAAGCAAAGTAATTAGTATGAAGCTTTAGACCCCTTAAGGATAAATAGAATCGAATATCCTCATCTCATCTTTTAAGATATCTGAATAATGATGATTAGTAATCTCTTCTCTCTCTTCCTGAGTAACATATCCCATTTTAACCCCCCAATTTAGCATTTCATTATCTTCCTTAGAAATTCTCCCTTTTTTTCGATAAACAGATATTAAAATTTTATTTATTTCTTTTTCTAAAACCTCTTCTCTACTAATATATCCATTATTAATACCTGATTCTAATATCACTGCATCCTCACTAGAGATACCTTCAAGACCTTTCAAAGTAACCTTTTTTAAGATATCATCTACTTTTCCTTTTGAATATTCTTTTTCAGCTTTTTCCATAATATTTTCGCGAATTAACCATTTATAAAGTTTGCTTAAAACTAATATCCAGACTTTCGTCAGGATATAAAAAAAATTAAAAAAAAATTAAAAAAAAATTAAAAAAAAATTAATAATAACTTTCCCCAAATTCTTCTGAGCTTTCAGGTTTTTTTCCAATTAAAACAATTAAAACAATTAGCAATACAATAAAAATTATTGCTAAAACAACTGTTAAAACAACAACCGGACTGCTTGAAGAACTCTCTTCACTACCTGTAAAAGCAACTGTGCTTACAACCTGACCATTAGATAACACATTAGCATCAAAGTCGCTATTTGAGCTTGATTCTATAGGAACTGTTCTGCTTGAACCAGCTGGAACAATAACTAAAGTTTCACTTGTTGGAGTTACAATAGTATAGACTTTCAATTTGTTAGTTGGATTTAAAACAATTAAGTCACTACCAGACTTAAGAGCAATTTGAGCAAATTCATTTTCAACAACAATCTGCTTAATTTCACTTATTGTTAAATCGTCATTTTCAACTTCTACTTCAATAGAATAGATTCCAGGTTCAGCATCATATGGGATTTTGAAATTGAATCTTCCACTTACAGTATCTTCATCATCCTTATCACACTTTCTATCTACAGAACCAAAATCTTCATCATCAACACATTCTATCTGAACTAAATCACCAAAGTAAGAAGTTCTTTCAAGACCTAATGCTGGGACTTTTGCAGTTACATATAAATCATCTAGATAATTATAACCAATATTTTTTAAAACAACATCAACTGACATAGTTTCTCCAGCATCAACTGTTTGTTTTGTTCTTATTGACATAACATCTACACTGTATGGAAGTCTTTGAACTCTTAAATCATATGATTCATCTGTTTTATGATCTCTATTATAAAGTCTTACAGAAAGTCTCAAATCATCGCTAACTTCATCTTTAAGTTCATAAGGAACTTTAATCTTTAATGTTACTCTACGTTGAATTCCATCTTCAATATCAAAGGGACCAACTATTTCTTTAACATCTACTTTTTCGCCTTCAAGTTCTGCTCTGAATTTAACATCCGATGCATCAACATTTGATGTGAAAAATGCCTTTAAAGTTATTACTTCTCCTGCAATAACACTTACATCATCACTACTAACATCAATATCATCAATTGTTACTTGTAAGTTATTTGTTACTTCTGCAGCACTTATAGTAGTTACTAAAAATAAAATCCCTACAATTGTTAAGAAAAAAACCACAAGGTTTTTTATATTCATTTCCATTTTTCTAAAATTTAATTAGTGAAATCATTTTATTGATTCCTACAAAAGAACTTGGTTCTTTCGTAAATATATTCATATAAGATTCATTTATAAACTTTGTGGTGACGACAGAATATATTAATTTTCAAGTACTAAATGTAAGTAACACTTAGTGAAATAGCTCTATTATTGTTCTTGTCCTCGGTAAATCTCTATTGTTTTAATAGAATCACCTATAGTATCAGGACTCTCATTAATTACGGTTATATCAAGATTTTTAGGGAGATTTGAGATAAGTTTTTCTATTTCTATTTCAGGAGTTAACTTGTGATGTTTTTCTCCTTTTTCTCCATATTCTATTCCGGAGAAATGTATATGTATATCCTTGTAGTTTTTGAATTTTTTTAGAATTTCCTTAAAATTATAATTTTTATATCTTGCAAGAATATGCGCAAAGTCAATACAAAAGCTTATTTTTGTTTCTTGTGAAAGTTTTTTTATTTCATCAATGCTTCCAAAAACATTTATTTTGCCTGTAGTTTCTGGTGCAAGTTTTGGAGTATATTTTTTCTGTTTTATTATCTTTTGAATATCTATAATTTCTCTTTTTATATTTTCATAGGTTTCATCTTTATCCATTTTCCCATAATATCCGGGGTGAAATACTACTCTTTTTGCTCCCAGATATGTTCCAATTTCACAGCATTTTAATATTCTCTGCTTGCTTTTTTCTATTTTTTCTTTATCTACGGAATTAAGATTAATCCAGTATGGAGCATGAATACTTAATTGAATATCAAATTTTTTAGCAGCTTTTCCTATTTTTAAGGCATCTTCTTTTTTCTTAATATAGATTACATAAGTAAAAGCTATTTCGCAAGCCTTGAATCCTAATTTATGGTATTCTTCTAGATTAGAAATTGCCTCATTTACCGGTCCTAATCCAGCAGGTCCGAATTTTATTGACATAATTAACTATAGAATATTTAGAGAGTATTATTTAAAATTTCATTAACTTTACCCTTTCCTATATTGTCTATGATATATCTATGCGCATTATTTATTATTATTTCTTGTAGTTCTTCTTTTAATATTCCATGACATTTTGATAAATCTGATTCAGGTAAACTAATATCTCCAATTTGTAGATAACAATCCATTGAAGTCCCTTCAAGTTTTATTTTATCAAGAGATCCTTCTTTTACTTGTAAAATCTCAGCATTAATTTTACATTTCTTGTCTTCTTTTCCTTTTATTTTATAAAACCAGGTTATATCTTCTGTATCCTCTAGAAATTTAGCTCTTACACATTTTTCTTGATGTATTTGAAAACATGAAATATCAGAACATCTATAAGAAAAAAAGAAAGTAAAATACATTGCAATTAAAAACACAACAAATATTGAGATAATTAATAGTATTTGACTCCTCTTCTCCATATTATACAATAAGGAAGAGTGTATTTAAAAGTTTGGGGAAAAAATAAAAAAGAGAGTTATTTAAAACTCCCTAAAATTATAAGCTTAATAATTCTATGTTTGTATCTGTTGTTGCAAAATTTTTAGCTGCAATTACCCCAACATTTGCATCTTCAGCAGAATAAATAATTGGACTTGTAACAGTTCCATCAATTACAATTACTGATGGTTTTCTATCTATTCTTCTTAGGGTATTGCTCAGGGTCTTAACTGAAATTTTCTTAATTTCTTCTAAATTACTATCTAAAAGAATTGCTTTTCCTGTTCCTTCATTCTTAGCTGAAAGTTCTTTTAGTTTTTCCTTATTGTCTTTAGTTAAATCCATCTTAGATTTATTCACAGGACTTCTTCCATTATATTTCTTCTCTGAGAAGAATTCTCCAGCTGTTAATCTCTTTCTTAAGTTCATTAAAATTTCTTTCCCTGTTAATTCTTCAACTTCTTTTCCATCAGGAGCAACTGCAATATTCTTAACATCTGCATTGTCAACAACATTTTTCGCAATTAGTTTTCCACCCCTATCTCCATCAATAAATAAAGTAATATCTTTATCCTTACTTAATTCTTTTATTGTCTCTGGAAGTTTTGTTCCATTCATTGCAATACAATTATTAACACCATTTCTCATTAAATTAATTACATCTGCTCTTCCTTCAACAACAATTACTTCTCTTCCTGAAATATCTCCAGATGGGAGTTTTTCTCTTCCATACTCTTGAATTCCTGCAATTTTTGCTGAATCCTTAATCTCATTAGAAATTTCTCTTGAATCTGTTGAACCTTTAATTTCTCTCATTAGTTTTTTTGCTCTTTCAATTATGTAATCTCTTTTACTCCCTCGTACATCTTCGATTCTCTCTATTTCTATTTGAGCATCACTTGGTCCAATTCTATCAATTGTTTCTATTGCAGCAGCAATTAGAGTTGTTTCTGACTGATCTAAAGCTGTTGGGACTTTAACACTCCCCATTGTTCTTTTGTCATTTCTTTCTAAATCTACTTCAATTCTTCCTATTTTTCCTTCTTTTTGAAGTTCTCTTAATTCTAAATCATTTCCAAGCAATCCTTCTGTTTGTCCAAAGATAGCTCCGATTACATCAGGCTTTTCTAAGGCTCCTTCTGCATTAAAACTTGCATGAATCATATATTTTATTGATACAGGACTTATTTTTGCCATGTTTTTCTTTCTCCTATTTAATTGATTAAAATCTTATGATTTCCAGAAAAATACCTAACTATTGTTAGTTTCACTTATAATCTTAACAAATGTGAATGTAAATGTGATAATAATCTAAATAATAGATATTTCTCTAATAGTTAATTTAACTTTATGGAGTTTTTAAAGTTTTGGTATTGATTTTCATCCAAAACCTTTAAATCCCTCTTTTTCTCAATTTTATTATGAAAATAAGACAACCAATTGTAACAGTTGTAGGTCATGTAGACCATGGAAAAACAAGTATTTTGGATTGCTTTAGAGGTAGCTGTATTCAAGAAAAAGAAGCAGGAGGAATAACTCAGAAAATCTCATTTACATCTTATCCTATGAATCAATTAAAGGCAGCCTGCCCTTTAATAGAGAAATCAAAAATAAAGATAAACATCCCAGGATTTTTACTAATTGACACTCCCGGACACGCAGCATTTACTAATTTGAGAAGAAGAGGAGGATCTTTAGCAGATCTAGCAGTTTTAGTAATAGATATAAACGAAGGAATAAAACCACAAACAGCAGAAGTAATACAAATCCTAAAACACAATAAAACCCCTTTTTTAATAGCACTAAACAAAATAGATAACATCTCTGGATGGAGAAACCTGGATGATGACTTAAAAAAGAATATTGAATTACAACCCCAGAATGTAAAACAAATTTTTGATGAGAGATATATGACTTTAATAGCCTCGCTTAATTCTCATGGATTTGATGCAGACTTATTCTATAATATTCAAGACTTTACAAAAAAAATAGCACTAATTCCAACATCGGCAAAAACAAAAGAGGGAATTCCAGAACTAATAATGATGTTATGCGGACTAAGCCAGAGATATCTAGGAAACAAACTAAATCTAGGAAAAGATGCAAAAGGAGTAATGCTTGAAATAAAAAAAGAAAAAACAACAAATTACATTGAATCAATCTTATATGATGGAGAACTAATAAACAAAGACGAGATAGCAATTGCAAATTTTGATTCAAATCAGGACCCAATAATAACTAAAATAAGAGTTCTAGAAGAAATAGAACCTTTATGTCCAAGATTCAAACCAAAAGAAAGAGTACAAGCTTCAACTGGACTAAGAATGCAATTAGTTGAAAAAACTCAAATACTTCCTGGAATGCCCTTTATAATTTACAAGAAGAATATAAAAGAAATAAAAGAGATATTTAAAAAAGAAATTTCTGAAAATATAAAAACAAGTAAAAATGGAATTATTGCAAAAGCAGATTCTTTAGGAAGTCTAGAAGCTCTTTTAGTATTATTAAAACAAAATAATATTCCAGTTGTAAAAGCAGATATTGGAAACATAAATAAAACAGATATAATTTCTGCAAAAGCAAATCTTGAGATAAATGAACTAGATGCAGTTATTGTTGGATTTAATGTCTCAATAGATGAAGATGCAAAAGAGATACAGAATAATATAAGAATTCTAACAGAGGAAGTAATCTATAAATTAATTGAAGATATTATCAAATTTAGAAATGAATTAAAAAAAGAAATAGAAAAGAAAAGATTAATGGGATTATCTACAATTTGCAAACTAAAAATTCTTCCTCAATTTGTTTTTAGAAATACAAAACCAGCTGTTTTTGGAGTTAAAGTAGAAGGGGGAAAATTAATCTCTGGATTAAATCTAATAAATAATAAAGGAGAGAAAGTTGGAAGAGTAAAAAAGATACAATCGGAAAATAAATCAGTTGAAGAATCAATAGAAGGAATGGAAATTGCAATATCAATCCCCGGATTAAACTATGAAAGACAAATAAAAAATCCAAATATTAATTTTTTATATTCTGAGATATCCGAGTCTCAATTTAAAAATTTTAAGAAGAATAAAGATTTACTCTCGATAAACGAGAAAAAAATATTAGAAGAAATTTCCGAAATTAGAAGAAATGAAAGAGCTTAGAGGGATAATTGAAAACTTTAAAAACAAAAAGTTCATATTCTAATTATGCACACAATAAAAAGGAGGCATCTCCCCTTAGTTAATAAACTCGGGATAATAAGTTTACTTTCAACTATAGGTCTTGCTGCAATTACTACAATCTGGGCAGTTTATCTTAATTCCTTTTTGCATAACGCATCCTATGTTGGTTTCTTGACAGCTTTTTTCATAATTATTGGATCTCTTTCATATATCTTCTTTATTCCAATTATAGAAAAAAAGAATAAAATAAAATTATACTTTAATATATTAGCTCTATTTACAATATCCTATCTTCTATTCGGGTTATTCACTAATTTATATTCAGTAATTATTTTAGGGATTATTGTATCTATTCTTGCAAGTTTAGGAATTACTTGCTCAGGGATTATAGTAAGAGATAAAACAAGAGATAGTTCTGTTTCAAAAAACGAGGGGATAATATCTACTTCAAGAAATATTGCCTTTTTGCTTGGTCCAATAATTGCAGGATTTATAGCAAATAGATATGGTATCACCAATGTTTTCTTTTTTGCTGCAATTACGATGTTTATTTCACTAAATCTGCTTAAATTAATGGAAATAAAAGACAATAGAGTAAAAAAAAGAGTTGATAAAAGTTCTATAAAAGTATTTATTGACTTTTTTAGAAAAAGAGAGAGAACTTTGTCCTATATTACAAGTGGAGGGATAACTTTTTGGTGGGCATTAGTTTATACTTATATTCCTATTTATATCTTAAATAATGGATTAGGAAAAGAAGTAATAGGGTATTTTCTTGCTATTGTAACAATCCCCTTAATCTTAACCGAATATTCTTTTGGAAGACTAGCCGGGAAAATAGGATTTAGGAAAATATTTGTTCTAGGATATTTAACTATAGGATTTTTCACACTCTTAGCTTTTTTCTTCTCAAATATTTATGTGATCTTAGCCTTATTAGTTTTAGCTAGTTTTGGTGCAGGAATGCTTGAACCAACAACAGAAGCATATTTTTTTGATATAATAACAAAAGAACAGAGAGATAAATTTTATGGACCTTATAACACTACTATAAACCTAAATGCTTTTATGGGAAGAATATTTGCTGCAATATTCCTTTTATTCTTACCATTTAAATTTATCTTTATTTTATTTGGAGTAATTATGTTTTTATTTGCTATTGTTTCTTCAAGAAATAAAGAGATAATTGAAAGTAAAAGAAAGCATTCTTAATCCAAACCTTTTTAAGTAAACTTAGATTACAAATAATTATGCCATTTAAAATAAATATCTCAGATAAAACTGGTAAAACATATCATTTAGAATCAGAAAGTGAAGGATTAGTAGGAAAGGAGCTTCATAATAAAATAGATGGAAAAGATATATCATTAGATTTAAGTAATTATGAATTTGAAATTACTGGTGCAAGTGATAATGCAGGATTTACTTTAATGAAGGACGTAGAAGGAATTGGGTTAAAAAAGGTTTTATTAAGTTATGGTAAAGGGATGCACAAAAAACCCAAAGGGGATAAGAAAAAAAATAGAAAACCAAAGGGATTAAGATTAAGAAAGATGGTAAGAGGAAAGATTATTTCACAAGCTGTTTCACAAATTAATCTTAAGATTTTAAAGGAAGGTTCAAAAAAACTTATTGAAATCTTTCCTGATCAAAATAAACCCAAAGAAGTTAAATCTGAAGAACAAAAAAAATAATAATCATTTCTTTAGAGTAGTAACATAATAGAAAGATTTATAAAGTATTAATTTTAATTAAGATTGATTAAAATGAGTAGACAAATTTATACATCAGAATTTATGAAGGGATTATCTAAGAATTTACTAATCGTTGGAGTAGCATCTCTTATATATTTTGGAGGAGCAAAATTAGCAAGGAATATAGAGGAAAACAGGCTAATAAATAATCCTATTGGAACAAAGATAGAAAGAATAGTTGATGGAGATACTTATGATAAAATTGCAAGAGAGATATTAGAGTCTTGTCCAGAACTAGAAACATCTAAGAATGAACTCGTAGAAAAGATAAGAGATTTAAATCAATATTCTCCAGGAAACTTACCTATAGACGGAGAGATAGTAGTCCCCCAATATTGTCAAGAAGAAAGATAAGATTAATTAGAATCTTCAAACCTAAACCTTTTTTAATAAACTTTTTCTAAATTTTATATGAATAGAGAACTTGAAGAATTAAACATTGGAATTGTCGGACACATAGATGCAGGAAAAACAACTTTACTTAGTAGACTTACTGGGAAATTTACAGATACGCATTCAGAAGAATTGAAAAGAGGGATAACAATCAAGTTAGGTTATGCAGACATGACAATTTACAAATGTAAAAAGGAATATACTACGAGTAAAACTAAAGATTGTACTCCGGTTAGGTATATTAGTTTTATTGATGCACCCGGACATGAAATGCTTATGGCAACAATGCTTAGCGGGGCTGCAATAATAGACGCTGCAATACTTGTAATTGCTGCAAATGAAGGAATAAAACCTCAAACAAGAGAACACTTTATAGCATTACAGGCAAAAAAAATAAAGAATATAATCATAGCTCAAACTAAGATAGATTTAGTAACTAAAGAAAAAGCATTAGAAAATTATAAGGAAATTAAAGAATTTACTAAAGGAACAATTGCAGAAAACTCGCCAATTATCCCAATATCATCGCAACAAGGAGTAAATATTGAAAAAATAATTGAAGAAATCTGCAAACTGGAAATCCAAGAAAAACAAATAGATGCAAAACCGATTTTTCTAGTTGCAAGAAGTTTTGATATAAATAAGCCTGGAACAAATATTGATAAATTAAGCGGAGGAGTACTGGGAGGAATTTTAAAGAAAGGTAAATTAAAAGTTGGTGATGAAATTGAAATAAAGCCTGGACTAAGTTTGAAAAAAGCTCATCAGCAAATTTATCAAACTTTAACAACAAAAATTCATTCCTTACATAAGGGTAATCAATCAGTTAAGGAAGTATTACCCGGGGCAAGTATATCTATTGAAACAGAATTAGATCCATTTTTAACAAAAACAGATTCATTAACGGGATGTCTAATATCCAAAAAAGGATTTCTCCCGGAAATAAGTAACAATATAAGAATAAAATCAGAATTATTTAATGAAGTTCTGGGAATATCAGGTCATCGAAAAGTTGATTCTATAAAAGTAAAAGAAATGTTAATGTTAAGTGTTAATACAACAATAACTGTTGGATCAGTTGAAAAAATAAAAGATAATGAAATTGAATTAGCCCTTAATATCCCTGTAGTTGCGTTACATGGAGATAATGTGGGAATTGCAAGAAATATTAATAATCACTGGAGATTAATTGGCTGGGGAGAAATAAATCAAATCTAAATAAAAAAAAGTTTATTTTAAAGCACTAATCTTGGGATTTTTTCCAATACGTTTTTTAATATCATCTCTTGCTACTTTTCGTATTTTTATCTTGTTATCTTTGTCTTTTAACTTTTCTTTTATCTCTTCACGCTCTGATTTTATTTTAAACTTGGCTTTTTGCGCAACTCTTATCTCATTTCTTTTAACTTTATTAATAACTACTTTTCTTTCTTTTTTATTAATATCTTTAAGATTCTTTCCAGAAATTTCTTTTGCGAATTTTCCAAGACCTTCCCTCTCTAAAATCTTCTCTTGAGCTTTTTCTTTAATGTTTGCTTCTTTTCTCTTATTAAAAGCAAAGATATTCCATGCAGCAGGCCTCTTTATTCTTGGTTTTATTATCTTTGTCTTAACAGCAGCAGTAACACTCCACTTCCCAACATAGGCACCCGAATCAATACTAAGTTTACCAAACCACAAGGTAATCCTATCATATCTTTTTGGAGTAATATCCAAGCTACCAATAACTTCATTATCTTTGTTTTTCAAATCAAAACTTGCTCCATCAGAATCAAAATCAATCATCTCAAGCTTAAATCTTTCTTTTTTAGGTCCTGCTCCAATAACAACAGAACCAACCTTCTTGCTTTTTATTGCTTTATTCTCAATATCTTGCGAACTTTCTGCTTTTTCAATAAATCTTCTAACAGACCAAAAGCCCCTAAAAAACTCTGCATTTGATTCATCACCACTTAAAATAAAACCCTCACTAATAGTCACATGAGTTATCTTGAAAATAGCTCCTCTTTCTGCATCCTCAACTTCAGTTTTTTTAAGTTCTGCAAGTTCCTCTTCTAAATCCGGCAAAATATCTTCAATCTCTTCTTCTTCTAAAACTTCTACCTCATCAGAACTAACAACATCAGAACTCTCAATATCCTCTCCATTAGTCTCCTCAGCAATAACACTAACTGCAAAGAAACTAACAAATAAAAGTAGAGATACAATCATCACGCTCAATTTTTGTTTCATCTTTTAAACCTTCTTTTAATTTTATCGCACTAATAATAAAGATCAAGGTTATTTAAAACTTTCCAATAATAACTAATCTTTATAAGAGAACAAAATTTATAATTTAAATGAAAATCTATTCTCATTCAAGATTAAATACATATGAGCAATGTCCTTTAAAATTTAAATATAAATATATTGACCAGATTATTCCTGAAGTTGAAGATACAATTGAATCTCTTCTTGGAAAAGTTGTACACGACACACTTGAATGGTTGTATTTACTTGTAAAAAAAGGGAGAATTCCTTCAATTGATGAAGTCATTACATATTATGCAACAAAATGGGAAAGGGATTATGACCCAAAAATAATAATTGTAAAAAAAGGATTAACAAATAAAGATTATTTCAATAAAGGTGTTAAATTTCTAGTTGATTATTATATTAAACACAAACCTTTTGATGATAATACTCTTGAAGTTGAAAAAGGAATTACAATTGAACTTGGAGATTATAAAATTCGCGGATTTATTGATAGATTATCTCATAACTTAGAAAAAGATGAATATGAGATTCATGACTATAAAACGTCAAATAACTTGCCTACTCGAGAGAAAATAGATCGGGATAGACAATTAGCATTATATTCAATTGCAATAAAAGAGTTATTTGGATATGAAAAAAAGGTTTGTCTAATCTGGCATTATTTAGCACATAATCAAAAAATCTATTCAAAGAGAACAAATGAAGAACTTGAACAACTAAAAAAGGATATAATAGAATTAATAAAAGAAATAGAATCAACAACAAAATTTCATTCAAATAAAACAGGTCTTTGTAATTGGTGCGAGTATAAATCAATGTGTCCTCAATTTGGTGGAAAGCCTGTAGAAATACAGGGAGAATTAATCTAATAATAAAGGAACAAAAACATATTCTTCTTTACTATATTCTTTCTTAATCTTATCTTTTATTTTCTTAATAATAATTAAGGGACCACTTCTATATGGACAAACTAAAATCCCATTCTCTTTTAAATTACTCCTTACAAAATCTACAATTATATCTTCTTTAGAGATTCCAGCACTAAAAATTATCTTATCAAATTTTTCTTTTATTTCCCTAAAATCTTCATTTTTAATCTCTAAATTTTTTAAATTTAAATTCTTGATATTATTTTTAGAATTATTAATAAGTTCCTTATATATTTCTAAGCTCAAAACTTTTCCAGGCTTAACTATATATGAAATTAAGCTTGCATTCCAACCACTGCCCGTTCCTATTTCTAGAACACTATCTCCTTTTTTTAATTTTAATAGAGATATCATTCTTGCAACAGTACTTGGCTGCGAGATTGTCTGAGTTTTTAAAATTGGTATTGCATTATCTAAATAAGCTTTATCCTTAAAATCATCTGGAACAAACCCTCTTCTATCAATCTTATCCATTGCATCTAGAATCCTTTTATCTATTAAACCAAAATTGGATAGATAATTCCTAACACTCTCAATCATCTCTTTCTTCATATAAGATAGAATATATTAAGATTAATAAATATTCTTACTAAAATTATAGATCTTCACCATTAGCATCCTGAACTTTTACTAAATCCGTAACACTATCTCCATGTCCAAGTTTAACAATCCTAACCCCTTGAGCAGCTCTACCCATTACTCTAATATTTTTTAGAGAAGTTCTTATAACAATTCCTTTTGCAGTTGTAATTATTATATTATCATCTTTATTAACAGAAACAGTTGTAACTACCTTCCCGGTTCTCTCTGTTACTCTTAGATTAATTACTCCTTTTCCTGCACGGGCTGTTTTTCTATAATCATCAATTGCTGTTCTTTTTCCATAACCTTCCTCAGTTATGGATAAAATTGCTTGAGTATCTAATATCTCTAAACCAACAACTTCATCTTCACTCTTAAGTTTTATTCCAGTAACACCATAACTTGCTCTCCCCATTTCTCGAATATCATTACTATTAAATCTAATTGCCTGACCTTTTTTTGTTGCAAGTAATATATCCTGGTCTTTTTTTACAACTTCAACACCAATTAGAAAATCTGAATTGTCTTGAGGTAAATTGATTGCTCTTACACCAGATACCCTTGGTTTTGAAAAATTACTCAATGAAATCTTCTTAACATGTCCTTTTTTAGTTGCCATAAATAAAGAATCATCAAAATTTTTAACTGAGATGACATTTGTAATAAATTCATTTTTCAAATTAAGCAAGTTAATTAGTGCCTTACCTTTACTATATCTTTCAGCTGCAGGAATATCATAAGTTTTCAACCATAAAACTCTGCCGCGCGTGGTGAAAAACATTAGATAATCATGAGTTGAACAAGTAATAAGTTGTTTAACAAAATCACCTGTTGCTAAATTACTTCCTATTACACCTTTTCCACCTCTTTTTTGTTCCCTATAAGTTTTAAGGTCCATTCTTTTACAATATCCTTTTTCAGTTATTGTTACAACAACTTCTTTTTTCTGGACTAAATCTTTCTCAGAAATTTCAGAAATTCTCTGTAATACTTGAGTTCTTCTAATATCTCCATATTTTTTCTTTAACTCATTAACTTCTTTAATAATTATATGTAAAACTTCCTTGATATCTTTTAAAATCTTTTCAAGCTCAGAAATTCTCTGTTTTAATTCTTCATGTTCTTTTTTTAATTTATCTCTTTCTAATGAAGTTAATTGTTGTAATTTTGTATCAAGAACAGCTTGAGATTGTTTTTTATTTAATCTAAATTTCTTTATTAAAGAATCCATTGCTTCTGTTGCATTTTTTGATTTTTTAATAGTAGAGATAACATTATCAATATCCCTTAGTGCGATTATTAATCCTTCAACTATTTCTTGTCTTTCTTTTGCCTTTTTTAACTCAAATTTTGTTCTGTTGGTTATTATTATCTTTCTATGTCTAACATATTCCTCAAGTACATTTCTAAGATTCAAGATTTTGGGTTCTTCCCCAACCAAAGCTAGAAAATTAACATTAAATGAATCTTGTAATCTTGTATATTTATATAAAGCATTTATTGTAAATTTGGAACTTGCTCCTTTTTTTAATTCAATAACAATTCTTATTTTCCCTTTTGATGATTCATCTCTTAAATCACTTATATCTTTAAGTTTTTTAATCTGGACTAAGTTTGCAATTTGAGTGACTAAATTAGATTTATTAAGCATATAAGGAATCTCGGTAATTATAACTAACTCTTTATTTCTTACTGTTTCTGTTATTACCTTCCCTCTCATTATTAATCTTCCTCTTCCTGTTTTATATAATTCTAACATATCTCCTTGTACTATCCCTCTTGTTGGAAAATCAGGTCCGGTTACAATTTTAGAAAGTTCTTCAATAGAGATATCTGGTTTTTTAATATAACTGATAATAGCATCACAAATTTCTGTTAAATTATGTGGAGGAATATTTGTTGCCATTCCAACCGCAATCCCTGTTGCGCCATTTAACATTAATGTTGGAAGTTTTCCTGGAAGTAATTTGGGTTCTTTTAATGAATTATCAAAATTTGGATTAAATTTTACGGTTTCTTTATCAATATCTTCTATAAGTTCTGTTGAAATACCTGCGAGTTTTGCTTCAGTATATCTATAAGCTGCAGGAGGATCCCCATCAATTGAACCAAAATTTCCTTGCCCATATACTAAAGGATATCTTAAAGAAAAATCCTGAGCCATACGAACCATTGCATCATAAACAGCAGTATCACCATGCGGATGAAACTTACCAATAACATCTCCTACAATTCTTGCACTTTTCTTTGTTTGAGAATTTGGTTTTAATCCCATTGAATTCATTGCATATAAAATTCTTCTTTGAACAGGTTTTAATCCATCCTCAATTGAGGGTATAGCACGTGAAACAATAACTGACATTGCATAATCTAAGTATGCTTTTCTCATCTCTTCTGAAATTTCAGTATTGAGTATACCCTTTAGAGTCCCATCCATATCTTTTCCTTCTGTCATTTTAACTTATCTCTTCTCCTTTTTCATCCAAATGTTTCATAAATTCTTCTTCAGTTAATTCTTCTTCTTTTATGTCTCTTCCCTTCCATTTACATTTATGACATTCCCAGGTGCCGTTTTCTCCGATGACTACTCCAACATCTTCACTACTACATTTTGGACATTTTCTCATATTGAAAGTTTTTTCTTTTTTTGTTTTCATTATAAATTATGAATCTCCCCTGAACAATTATATTTTGAGCATGCTCTTAAAATACTTGTAATTGTCTTTCCATTCCTGCAAACTCTTCCATCTAATTCATATCCTTCAAAACATTTAATTCTCTCTTTTTCAATACACTCGCAATTTTCAACTAAGGATTCTTCATAAATAATATTATCAATAATCTCTTGGATTTTTTCATGCTCTTTAATTGCATTAGCAACTGAAACATTTCTTGCAAAGATTATTAAGGAAATAATTATAACTAGAATTACCAATATCAAAGTAATATCTCTCATCTCCTCTATTTTCATCTTAAATCTCCCCTAGTTTCTTTTTCTAATTTCCCTTGCAATTCAATTGCATAATCACAAGTTTTTTGACAATAAGATTTCTCATAATCTATGCAATAACTTGTATGTCTCTTGGGATCACATTTTTCAAGTTCATAAACTTCTTGAAAATTTATTCGGTTAATCATTTTTTATACATCTAATTGGGCCTCCTTTGCATTTTCCTGAATAAATTGTTTTCTTGATTGCACATCATCTCCCATTAACATTGAAAAAACTTGGTCAGCTTCAACTGCATCCTCAATAAAAATCTTTTTTAATTTTCTTGTTTTTGGATTCATTGTTGTTTCCCATAATTGAACTGCACTCATCTCACCTAAACCTTTAAACCTTGTAACATTTGTTGCACCTAATCTTTCTAATGTTTTTTTAAGTTCTTCATCAGAATAAACATAATAATCTTTTTTCTTTCTTATTCTATATAATGGAGGACGTGCAGCATAAATATTTCCATTTTCAATTAAATGGGGCATAAACCTAAAAAAGAACGTTAATAACAATGTCTTAATATGTTCTCCATCAACATCTGCATCAGTCATAATTATTACTTTATTATACCTTAATTTATCTATGTTAAAACTTTCACCAACACCTGTTCCAATTGCAGTTATTAAATTTGTTATCTCCTCACTAGATAGAGATCTTGTAGGGTTTGATTTTTCTACATTTAATATCTTCCCTTTTAATGGAAGTATTGCCTGAATATTTCTATCTCTTCCCATTTTTGAGGAACCTGCGGCACTTTCTCCTTCAACAATATAAATTTCAGTATCATCTGATTTTTTAGAAGAACAATCAGAAAGTTTCCCAGGTAATCCTCCTAGAGAAAATGCATTTTTTCTCCTTACTAAATCCTTAGCTTTTTTAGCTGCAAGTCTGGCTTTTGCAGCATCTACTGCTTTTGATATAATTTTTTTTGCAATTGTTGGATTTTCTTCAAAGAATTCAGATAAAGCAGAAGTTACAATTGAATCGACAAAGCCCTTAACCTCACTATTTCCTAATTTAGTCTTTGTTTGTCCTTCAAATTGAGGATTGGGAATTTTAATACTTATAATTGATGTTAATCCCTCACGGACATCATCGCCCGAGAGACTTTCACCCTTGCCATTTTTAATAATTCCTTTTCTTCTTACATAATCATTAATTACTCTTGTAAGAGCTGTTTTAAAACCAGAAACATGTGTTCCTCCCTCGACAGTATTAATAGTATTTACAAAACCAAAGATAGTTTCCTTATAACTATTATTATACTGTATAGAAATCTCCATAATGACATTATTCATTTCTCTCTTAAAATAAATTGGTTTATGTAAGATTTCCTTTGATTTATTTACCCATTTTGCAAATTCAATTATGCCTCCTGATGCAAAAAATTCTTCTTTTCTATTTTTTATTTCATCATTTAGAATTATTTTCAATCCAGCATTCAAAAAAGATATCTCTCTAAATCTTGTTTCAAGTACTTTATAATCAAAATTTAATGAAGAAAAAATCTCCTCATCAGGGAAAAAAGTAACTTTTGTTCCAGTATTATTCTTTTCACATTTTCCAATAACAGATAATTTTGATTTTGCTTTCCCTTTTGAATATTCTTGTTTGTAGATTTTTCCTCCTCTTTTTATCTCGATAATTAATCTTTTAGATAGTGCATTAACAACAGATATTCCAACTCCATGTAATCCTCCAGAAATCATATATGTCTTCTTATCAAACTTTCCTCCTGCATGTAATTTTGTTAAGGCAACTTCTACAGCAGGTATTTTATGTTGAGGGTGAATATCAACTGGAATACCTCGTCCATCATCTTCAATTGTTGCAGAACCATCTTTATTTATTATTACATTTATCTTAGTACAATGTCCTGCAAGAGCCTCATCAACAGAATTATCAACAGCCTCGTAAATTAAGTGATGAAGTCCATCTTTACTTGTTGAACCTATATACATAGAAGGCCTTGCTCTTACTCCCTCAAGTCCTTCAAGAACTTTTATATTTGTTGCATCGTATTTTCCGGACATTTTCAATAATTCTCTTATATTTTATTAAATTTTAGGATAGAAGATTCCTAATATATTAGATTAAAATCAAGTTGGTTTATAAAGCTTTCTGCAGTTTTATCGACGATAAAAGTGGAGAATTATGTTTTTACTCTTTTTTACTCTTCTTTTTCTTACTAATCCATCTAACTTTTCTACGTTTCATCTTCATATTTTTCCTACACTTTGAAGAACATAAATAATTAATAGTTCCATCATTTTTAACAAGAGTTAATCCTCTAGGAACATCATATTCTTTTTTACAATAGACACATTTTGGCATTTTATTTCTTTTCTAATCTTTTTATATGAGTATGATATAATCCTTCTCTCCTCTCATCTTCAGAGGTTTTTGTAACAAATACTTTTTTCCTTCTTCAATCTTTTTTTTATAGATATTAAGATATTCTTTTTTTGTCTTCCTGTTCTCTTAAATCAACTTCTAAAACAGCCCAACTTGAATTATCATTTAATTTATTTAATAAATCTTCTCCCATCTTAATTATGTATAAGCTCCTTTTGTTACTTTTGATTTAATTCTTCTTGCTTCAATTTCAGTTTCTCTAAGCATTAAAATATCCCCAACTCTAATTGGTCCTTTAACATTTCTTCTCATTGACCTTCCCTTATCTCTTCCTTCTTGAACTAAACATTTAACTTGGGTAATCTCTCCACGAAATCCAGTTCTTCCAATAAGTTCTTCTACAACTGCTGAAGCTACTTCTCCTACAATTCTATCTTTCCCTTTAGTTGATTGTGATTTTGTTTGTCCTTGTTTTTGTGGTTTCATTTTTTATTAAAAGAATTATTTTAAGGAAGCAATTTCATCTTTAGTTTCTCCTGCTTCAATTATTACAACAGATGAAGTTGCTACAGGAAGACCTACTGCAATCCCAAGTTTCTGCTTTTTATCTACCTCTTTACAAGGAACTCCTTTTTCCTTACATAATAAGGGTATATGCTGAACAATCTCTTTCGGTTCTACATCACTAGCATATGCAACAAACTTTGCAGTTCCTCTTTCAATTGCTTTTGTAACTTCGTTTGTTCCCTTCTCTATTTTCCCTGTTTTTCTTGCTTTTTCAATTAAATTATATATGTCCATTTTAATAATCTAAACAAAAATAAGAATAATCTCCTCACTTTCGTTCATTGGATACAATTAGAATAAAATAATTAGTTTATAAACTTTTCTTAAAATTTTTTATTTCACTTTTAATTCATAGGGGTTTAGATTAATCAACTGATAATTCTCAATCAATTTATCTTTTTCCATAAAATCACACAAAAAACTAAATCTACAATTATTTCTATTCTAAAAAACTTATTCCCAGCTAACTTTTACTTCATCTGTACGTTGACGCGGTTTTATATCTGCTCCTCTTTGTTTAATACCTTCATTATATTCTAAAATCCCTTGCCAACCTATCATTGCTGCATTATCAGCACTATATTTTAAGGGTACTGCATAAAATCTTGCATCTCTTTCTTTACACATAATATCTAACATCTCACAAAACCTTTTATTAGCAGCAACTCCTCCGATTAATAATAACTCTTTTTTATTTAAATGAGCAATAGCTCTCTCACTTATCTCAGCTAACATTGCAAAAGTTGTTTCTTGTAAACTATAACATAGATCCTCTTTAGAAACTCCTTTCCTGTACAAGTTAATCGCTTTTGTTAAAACTCCTGAAAATTCAACATCACTACCCTTAACAGTATAAGGTAGTTCTATATATTTCCCTTTTTTTGCTAATTCTTCTATTTTAGGACCAGCAGGAAATCCTAATCCTATTTCTCTTCCAAATTTATCTAACATATTACCTATTGCAATAGAAAGTGCTTCTCCAAATATTCTATATCTTTTTTCTTCCAAGGCAATTATTTGTGTATTGGCTCCAGAACAATAAACAAAAACAGGATTTTTTGCTTTTGTAAATAATAAACCAGAAGTAAGATGACTGATACAATGGTTTACACCTATTAAAGGGACCTTCAATTTTCTAGATAATTCTTTAGCTGCATTTAATCCTACTAGCAAACACGGAGCTAAACCAGGACTCATTGAATAACTAATTAAGTCAAACCTTTTTTGTTTGCTCTTTTCAATAGCTTCATTTATTATATTATCCTTAATTTCTTCATGATGTTTAGCTACTTCTATGGGAATCATTCCCCCTTTCTCTGTTGAATAAACTTTTCTTACATCAGAGAGTATATTTCCTTTCTCATCTATAACAGCACAAGCAAAAGTATGTGCAGTAGATTCAATACCTATACAAATCATAAAATAAAAATATAGAAAGAGTATATAAAATTAATTAAAAAAAATAAAAAATAAATTAAGAGTAATTATCTTTTTTTCTTTTTTGTTACTTTTTTCTTAGCTTTCTTCTTTTTCCTTTTTCCGCCACGAGCCATCTTAGCTTCACAGACATTACCTTTACCATCTACATAATAAAGATATCCTGATTTTCTCTTTACGCAACCTTTAGCAATAATTTTTCCCATTTTTACCTCCTTTTCTAATTATTATTATTATATTAAAAGCATTCCTATATTTAAATCTTTCCTTTCCCGACGAAGAAATCAATAATCTTCTTATTCTTATTATTTATAGGTACTTCAATAAATTTAGAAGAAGGTTTCTTAGATTTAACCATAAAACTAAAGGGTCTTACAATCTTGAACTCTATTACATTATTACTTTTATCTAACCAAACAATTAGAAAATCAAAGAATACAAA
>Ga0187833_10001577_pt1 | contig 25839 bp, 23 predicted proteins | sample ETNtaG_37_FD_167968 | JGI IMG/M metagenome (GOLD analysis project Ga0187833, IMG submission 167968) | Marine microbial and viral communities from oxygen minimum zone, Eastern Pacific Ocean - ETNP2014_SV_400_PacBio MetaG (Illumina Assembly) | ecosystem: Environmental > Aquatic > Marine > Hypoxic...
ATGCACGCGCCAGGGCTATCCGCTGACGCTGCCCACCAGATAAACGAACACCACGATCACCAACTACCGTATTATAGCCTTCCGGCATTTCCATTATAAGATCATGTGCATTGGCCAGTTTACAAGCCTCCTCAACTTCATTCTCTGTCGCCGTGTCGTAACTCCATAAAAGATTATTACGGATTGTATCATGAAAGAGAATACTATCCTGAGGGACGAAACCTGTTTTCTTTCTAAATGAAATGATGTCGTATTCCAACAATGGTATTCCATCAACGGTAATTGTTCCATCACAAGGCTCATAGAACCCTATCAGGAGATCTATCAAGGTTGATTTCCCTGCGCCTGACTCACCAACAAAAGCTACCGTCTTGCCCTGTTCTATAATAGCATTAATATCCTCTAGAACCGGGCTACGATTCTGATAGGAAAAATCAACCCCCTTAAATTCAATTGATTTCTTTAATTGGCTGAAAGGCGACACTCCTGTTTTCTGCTCATCTTGTTTAGCCTGCTCTTTCAAATTGATTACCTGCTCATAGCTTGGGAAAAAACCTACCAATGCGTTATTCTGCGCCGATATGATTCCAATTAAAGGAACACATCTAAGTAATGCATAAACTATTATCGCAACATCAGCTATTGGTACAGTAAGTCCCTCAAGAGATACATAAATAGTCAATAGAATTGCTGCCCAGCCAAAGGGTTCGAATATTTTTGATGTTACTTTATCTAACGCCTGTTTTTTAACCGTTACTTCTCGATGCTGGTCAAAAGCTTTATCAAGTTCCACCATACTTTGCCTCTGGTTTCCATAACCGAGAATAACCTTCGCTAATCCAAAGCTCTCCTGTATCACCTCTGTCATTTTATTTGCGGTCGAAGTGTTCTTCTGTCCAAGCCTGTAATTTATACGCCCCAAAAACAATAGCGGTATTGAGCAAAACAGACTAAGCCCTATAGCAATAAAAGTAACTTTCCATGAAATATAAAAGGGCACAGCGAGATAGAATAGTAAACGAAAGATGTCTGATATCAATCCACCTATTTTACCAAAAGCATCACCAGTAACTCCCATTTCTCGACTAAAAGTATTTAGTAGAGTGCCCTTATTCCCTCGGCTGAAAAAGTGCCAACTGGCATTAAAAAAAGAGCTAAATACATCAGCAAATAAATCTTTTAAAACTGCATATTTTGTTTGAATAATTGCGTATCTGGCGAGAACAACAAATATACTTTGTAAAACAACACACACCAGAAGAATTATCATAAAATTTATTTTAGTAGTAGAAATATCAAAAACTTCCATCAAATTCATAAATATTCTTGTCGCAGAACTAACTTCACTCAGGTTGGGATGGAGAAAAACATCTATTATCGGAGCAATTGCAAATACACTAACCATTTCCAGTAATCCGGCACTTATCATTAAGAAAACATTTAAAGTAAACAGGCCAGGAAATTTCTTAAATAATTCGAGAGTGAAAGTTAGAAGTTTCATATTCATATATTAATCAATCCAATAAGAATTTATTATTTCTCAGGAAGTCAGCGCCAATACGTATTTTCACAATTTTCCCATGAATTTCATTCTTTGGAAAAAATGCCCAGAAACGTTGTTGTAATTCATCATCCTCATCAGTTGTTTGTAGTGTGCCATTCAGACTCTCATACATTTCAAGAACTAAAGAAGATATTTCTTCGGATGTATTTTCTATCCACTCTAAATCAATTTCTTCATAATTCTTTGTTCTTTGAAATTTCCAGGCCCCGGTTTCAACCATTTCTCGAAATGTGATCAATCTCTTTTCTGTCTTATGCCATAATTTCTTAGGAATAAATAGTACATTATGACCAATTGTAGGAACAAAGAAAATAGGAATTTGGTTTGCACACACTAAAGGTCGCCTAAAAATTGCTGGTATTTCAGAAATACCACTTGGACCCGAGTATATAAAGAAATGGCATTTAGCACCAAGAAATATATCAAGAAATTCGGTCCTCTGTTTCGCGGCATAATCAATAATCTTGGGGTTATCTGTATTAAGTGCTTCTTTGACAATCGATCCCATTCTGACACAATAATAACCATGATGTGTTAATTCCTCAACAGCATCGATACAATTGTCAATATTTGTATTCCTGTAATCATGGTGGCTCCAATCTCTATAAGGTTGTACTGAATTAAGATATATAGATTCCCGCGCGTGAAAACAGACGAAGGGAGTATTTGCAGGTATTCCCATCTCACGGAGTAATCTGGTTCCCAAATGTTCCTCATCGGAAGTAAAGGAGAGGTGTACTTTTGTACGTGGAAGTAAGCCATGAATATCTCTGTCTGATGGTATTGGGATCACATGACTCTCACTTCCTGGCAGCCAACGATTGATCATGGCTATTGGACGCGCAAAACGTGAAACCCGCAGTGTGCGATCCCACATTTTCTTAAGTTGGTGATTACAGATCAGTGAACTGTGATAGAAAACATCGAGAGTACGACGATTGTACATACCCATATCACGCTCACACAGGTACAACTCCGTATTGGCTGCAAAATGACCTATCCTATCACTGTTCAATTGTCCAAAGCGCATCACTACCAGTGGTCGCAGCATGCGTATTAAGGGGATAAAAGGTAGAACAACCAACAATTGTAATACAATTAGTATGAACTTATAGCATTTTATTGGCAGAAGAGAGATCCCTTTTTCACGCAACTGCCGAACCTGATGCTGAAAAATGGGAATTAATCTCCCTCTATTCTTTAAGCCTTTGAAATTTGATTTGTAAGCTTTATCTTTTACTCGGTCCACAGATATCATTCATTAACTAATATTAAATGGTTTCTAGACTTATTAAGAAAACCTTTATTATCTAGATAATATTTGATCTACAAAACATTTGATTCTACTCACACTCTTACTAATTTATTAATCTCCGACACTCAATTACGTTTTGGCGCAAAACCCAAAACAACGTAACACCAGATAAGTTTAGAAAAACCTGTATGCGCTGCTTAATCATCTACACTAAAGACGATTACATATAAATCCTTCAAACTTACTGCAATTATATTAACCGAGTGTAGCTGCAGAGAAGATTTGTCCGCTAAAACCCTTCTCGTCTCTGATTAAAGGTTCGATCACACGACGAAACACCCGACTATTGTGCTTGGTAACAAGAATATTTTTCGGTTGTGTCTGGCCTTCTAACCACCGGAACTCCGGAATATCGTGAGGGAATATGTGGGCAAGATATCCCTCACCTTTGCATTCAGTATCCATGTAGTTATAAAAACCCAGTAGGTTTTTCCACTTTCGCTGGCCAAGACGCTCAAGAACACGATAGAAGTAGTCACCCGCACCAACGACAATCCAGCTTTCCTGATCGGCCTTTTTGGCAGCATCAAGAATTACGTTACCCACCTGTTCATAATGGATATCCAAAGTCTTCTTCATGTATTCTACGGCCATCTCATAGTCCACATTATTAAGAAATCCAGTATGCTCTCTGTAACCCTTGAAATCCGGCTTATTGGCCTGGATAAACAAGCAGTAATCGTCTAAGGAGTGGTCAGCTGACAGGTAGCCGTGATCAATACAGTACTTGAACAAAGCAGTTCCCGGCAGGGGAACAAAATAGTGGCATAATACCCTGTAGGGTTTTACCTTACGGACAAAATCCAGAGTCTTCTCATAATCTTCCCGATCCTGGGTTGGCAATCCAAACAGAAGATGTATGCCAAGCCCCATACCATACCTGGCCACCCTCTCAGCCATCTGATAGTGTTGTTCCGCCGTTACTCCTTTGTTCAACAGATTTAGAATTTTGTCTGATACTGACTCAATCCCAATGTTCATATCTTCTACTCCAAGGGCTTTCAGCTCGGAGAGCATTTCATCACTAAGGCGATCTCCACGAGCATGTAAATGATACTCGCAGTCAAGCCCATTCTTCTGAACAATCTGCCTGAAAGTCCTCACCCTCTCCGCGCTCAACGTAAACAAATCGTCTCGAAAAAAGATGTCCTCAACGCCAAAATTACGATGGGCATCAACGATGTTTTGGGCAACGGCTTCAATAGGAAGCTTGATAAAAGGCTTAGTATTTGTGGCACAGAATGTACAGCTCAAGGGACAATCAAGCATCGACAACGTATCAAGCGTTTTGGTCTTCATTATCTGTTTTTTCTGGTCCTCCGAGTAGTAGCAATCATAGTAAGTTGAAATATCCGGATGTCCCTTGCCCATGATGAGCTTACCATTTAATTTCTTGTATCCATCAAGAATATCTTCGAAAACACCCATACCATCGCCACTTACAACTCCATCGAAAAGGCCGGTCTGGAGCAGATCGTCAGGACATATACCAGCATGAATGCCTCCGGCTACGACTTTGACCCCTCGCTCCTTGGCCAGCTTTGCCACCTTAAAGGCAGCTCCTCGATCACAGGTCATGAGGGTCAAAGCCAACAGGTCCGGACAGTCCTTCTCCAGATAACCCATGATCTCTGCCTCGCTGAGATTCTCCGCAAAATAGCACAGGTTAACCTGCCAACCCTTCTTAATAGCCAGGGACGACAGGATAGATGCCGGATATGAAATCCAATCCCCAAAGAAACCGAACATGAGTCTAGGCACTGAGTTAGCCTCATTCTTACATTGTTCAGAAACCATTTCTGGATCTTTTGATCCATTGCTTTGTTGACGGATAGATAAACTATTTCCATTTTCAGTTAACGTTTTTGTTTTCATTTTGTTCCTGTTGCAATAAAAGATTTAAAGAAATATAAAATAGCACATGACTGGCGACTAAAACTTTTCCAGATATACTTAAAATTATTTATCAAAATTTTTCCATACATTTAATCACAATTCCTATTGTTTAGGAATAAATGCCAAGACAAAGTAATACCATGCTAGCTTTGGATGCCCAGTATGAACCATTTCATCATTCATACTAAACGCAATCACACGGCCATAATATTTCTCTACCAGATCAACAAGTTCCTGCTGATCATAAAGTTTTACATGTGCGGCCTTGCTGGGCTCACTTTGATATTCGTAAGAATAACAACTAGGCGTACCAACAATTACCATCCCATCATTACGCAAATGCTTAACCGTCTTTTCCATAAACTTACGTCCTGCATCCTCATCTACATGTTCGATAACATCTAGCGATACGATGGCATCAAATTTTTCATCCACAGAGTAATCAAAGAAATTCACTAATTTGAAATCTACGTTATCACGGCGATTAATTGATCTGGCCTCTTCAACTTCGCGGCTTTTGATTTCTATTCCTGTTACAGAATTACAGTGTTGTCCTAAGAAAGTCGCACCCAACCCCGAACCACTACCGATTTCCAACACTCTATCTTTTGGACGAATCATGCGTGAAACAAACTTATAACGTGCCAACCTTATCAACAGTTGTATGGCATTATTTTGGACAAAATTAGCATATTCTGGAGGAAGGACTATATCCTTGAAATTATTATAAAGATCTGCTGTCAATTTCTCATATTGCTGATCATCATTACTATATTTCTTAATATGCATTTTTCTCTCTTCTCTCTTATAAAATCACCGCAACCAATGACACAGCATCCCTATATAACATTAACCATATATACTGTAACTTGCTGTTCTTCACTAGCCCAAATAAAAAAGCCGCTGAAAATATGAGTCATATATCGTAATGATTTGTTCACTTATATCATTAATATTTAATATTTAAATCAAACGAAGATATTATGCGATAACATTCTTCACTAAGCTAACATATTGCTGGCCCCTTCCAAACGCAATGGCCAGCTTTGAAGCATTTAAAATCTTTGACTCATTCAAATCCTCATCCAATAGCAACATTATCCCTTCACTGATTGCGTCTGATATTCTAACGTCAATTTCAGATGTTATAGTACTTATATTTCGCAACACTTCAACTATCTCTTTAGTGTTTTTTTCATTTAAATCGTGTTCAACACTACCAACAAGATTACGAAAATCATAAGCATATTTAACCAGGTTTCGATTAGACTCAACTGTTCTTACACTTTCTTCCAAGTCATACATCATTAAAACGTGCCGTTTTTCTTGGAATTGGATTGAATTCATCTTAGTCAAATCATAATCAACGTCTTTATACCATGAGTAATCTGTGAACATTGACGGAGAGGTTCCAAGTATCATAAATTGATTACCAAACTCCTCAACACACTCTGCAATGCTCAATATTTTCCCAATAATTGGAGGTGTCAGGAAAATATCTGTCACCCAATCTTCCAATAATCTTGAACTGGATTTTAAGCTTTTTAAATGAGAAGAAAATGCGTTACAGAGTATTTCAACCCTTTTTTCGAACGACTCTATTTTCTTCTTTTGCAAAAGACGGTGACCTATTGTACGTTTTAAAACCTCGAAGAAAAAACTTAAATCATCCATACAAGTGACAACAACAATTCCTCCGGGCTTAACAAGATCCACAATCTTAGAAATAACTTCACTCCTGTTGTATAGAATAGGGATAAATCCTTCTGCAAGGATTACATCATACTTCTTTTCAGTATTAAATTCCTCAATTCTACAGCGGAATAAATTCCACTGCTCTTTCACAACATCGTATTTATCTAATAGCTCACATATTCCTTCCTGACCTTTTGGATTGGGCTCAACAAAATCCACATTGGCTCCCCATTCAAAAAAAACAAGAGAATTATGTCCACTACCAGGCCCAACCTCTAATACCGATTTACCAGAAAAAAGCATATGTGGAAGCCCTAGAGTTCTAAATAATTTCTCTCTACGCGACAAATGCCGATTAAAATCACTAATATCCTGACGAACCGGAGAAATGTTATGCTTGCCATAAAAAGATATACATGTATTTTCTTTTGTATTGTCCATTACTGTTTCCGTAAAGATTTCAAAATTAAAATGATGATCCTATCCTACTCTCAAAAGTATATACTTATACCAAACCGTTGCTCGAAGAAACAATACTTTCAGGAACACGAATATTTCTTACTTGTTGTAAGGCCGGATTACCCATCGTAAAGTGACCAGGTTTTACATTCTGCAGGAGCAGGCTGCCAGCGCCCACAAATGCCCCAGGTCCTACCACCACGTTCTCAACCACCAAACTCCCTGAACCTATAAACGAGCATGCCCCAAGTTGCGCTTTACCAAGAATCGTAACACGCGCTCCTGTCAACACACCACTGCCTAAATGGCTATCGAGCGCACAAAGAGAATATGGAGATAGCATGCTGAATTCACCTATAGCCACACCATTGGCAATCGAACAAAATTGAAATATCTGACATCCATTACCAATTCTCGCTGAAGAATCAACCACCACAGTTGGATGAATTAAAGTAGGAAAACGATTGTATGGTAATCCCAGATTTTTCAAAATTTCCATCCGCTGGATACGTCGTTTGTTATTATTTATTGCCAAAGCAAACACCGTACTTCCGGGGAAATCATGTGCCATCTGCAATGGACCTTTAACCTCGATTCCACAGATATGTGTACCATGTAGTTCTTCATTATCATCCAACAGGGCAATTACCTCGTATACTCCCTTACCGGACGAGTTGATATCCTCAACAAGATGGCACAGTTCCTTAAATGTGGGACCTCCCAAAACAACCATTTTTATCATGCCTGACATGTTATTGCATCTTGATTTCTCAATTTTATCGGTAATTCAGCAAATCGAAATGATCTCTGTGACCAAGCCCTCTGGACTCCTGGCATAAAACACATCCACCTTGTTTCCATTAATTACAATCTGTCCCAATGCAGAAACATCTACTCCTGCTACTCTAACTTTTTCACGTTCCAATGAAGCCGAGTTTGAAATAAGACTGACAACATGAAACCCGGGACTATCAATATCTTCTATGGCCAACTCCTCATTTATGCATTTTTCCAGATAAAGAAAGAAATATTTGCTGGTAAGCCTGCATCGAAATTTTAATCGAGCATACAATTCAGTCTGCACGTCACAATCAAAACCAAAAAGGCTCCAAAAGTGGATCGAGTTATCCAGGTTAGTGCTAGTAAGCATAAATGAGTTAAAACCAAAACCGTCCATTTGTTTTTGATCTGCAACATAAGCAGGGCAACCTAAAAAATCTGCTTTATAGTACTTGTGACCGTTCAATATTCGCGATTCGTTCTCTTTCATGGCCAGGCTATTGTTGGAAGTCCCGCCAGAAAGAATCGGAATGATCATACCTTCCCTCAGAGAATAACTTTCAAATTCGAGTAATTCGACACTAATGCTTCCCGGATATTCCCAGATAGACATTAGTAAATGATTGTTATATTTGGAAGACATTTCCTGTGTAATTTCCATTGGACGTATCTTTTCTGAAAAAAGAAGCTGGTATCCTAATTCCTGCAGACACTCTTTCGCTTGATCCACATTTCCACAAAAACAAATATGAGCAATCTTAAAAACCATTCAATTGCCTCTGATACCAGAATATTTGGAATAGCTATCTACTAAAAGAATCAACTACAACCTTTCATTTAATTTACTCACAAATCTGTGTACCCTGGATTGTAGGTTCATTAGCCTCAAAACAATCACCAACATTCAACTTAGTTTCAAGTATTTCGCCTTTCTTGAATCTTTTGTCATTAATAGTTAAGGAAGTAATGACAAGGTTTTTTTCGCAGCCAGTTTTTACTACGACACACTCATTATCAATATAAACAACTTCTCCTGCATTAACTCCAGGCGATTGGCTACCAACTTTAGCTTTATGTACTTTTAATACACCAACAGGTGAATAGGTATATGGTTCATATGTTGGACTAGATAAAGGTGAGAAATCCGCGGCACGAATAAGCCGTTCAACTTCTTCTGCGGTTTTGTCCCATTCAATCATCCCTGATTCACAGATTTTACTCATGGAGTAAAAGCACCTTTTAGATAAATCCTGGGATATTCTTGGCAGCACTCTTCCCGTACCGATACCTGTCAATACAATATACATTAATTCAAGAGCGGCATCTACTGATCTCATAAGTAGAGACAGCCCTGTTTCCGAAGGTGAAATAGGAAACTCTTTTTTGCAAATGACAGGGCCCGAATCCGTTTTACCCTCGATCCAGTGAATAGTAGATGTAAACGTATGCTCATCATTTCTGATTGCCCATTGATAAGTATACGATCCCGCGTATTCAGGTAATGCACCTGCATGAAAGTTAATACCGCCAATACGGATATTGCGTAAAACATCATTTCCTATAAGATGCTTGTTGTTAAAAGAAATAAGATAATCATAAACCGTTTTCCAGTTGCGTCCTTTCGGTACTCCTTTTTCAATATGTTTTATATCCTCAATAGATAGAAGTGGATGCTTTTCATATCTACGCCTAAAGAAATCCAATTCGTCTGTTGCCACGAAAACTGTTTTTACGTTAATACCTTTCAGAGTTAAAGCAAAATCGATTAGCCTTGCAATGGGAGTCCCGTTTCCTGCAAATGCTATTTGCCTTTCATTCAGATTCTTCATTTCACATGAATCAGCCTTTAACAATATTTTTATCCCTAAAAGCATTCTTACAAATTTCAACAAACTTGCCGAAGGTAGTAAATTCTTCAGGAGCATAATCGTCAAATGGAATCTCTATTCCCAGGGCCTGTTGTACTCGAGCCGCCAGTGTAAGAAAACCCAAGGAATCAAGGATGTTATCGCCAATTAAATTTATATCGTCTTGAAGACCAGCCACATCCCTTTGCGCAGAAAGTTCAAGCACAATAGAAATAATCTTATCAGAGATATCCTCATCTTTATTCATAATTTTTTTTCTTTTGCATCGATCTTGTGCTCCCAACAAACTCGGTAATTACCTTTCGATCAAATTTCCCATTCTGACTTAGCGGAAACTGATCCATAAACAGGATGTCTGAAGGAATCATGTATGATGGAAGTGTCGATTTACAGGTATCAATTGCAATTTCAGCCAAGGAAGAATCCGGCTTCGTCCCAATTACAGCCACGATTTCATCAGCATGTCCACTAATTTGATTCGGGGGCCATGGCACAACAATTACAAAATCAGTCCCTGTTGTCTGTTTCAAAACACCCTCTATCTCAGACAATTCGACACGATGCCCCAAGATCTGAACCTGAAGATCTTTCCGGCCATAATAATAAATGATCCCGTTAGAATCCCTTTCAGCGAGATCTCCTGTGTAATACCACGTTTTATCTGGTTCCCCAGGCAGTAACCGAAAAGCGTCTGCCGTTTTTTCTTGATTGTTGATGTATCCAGAAGCTACTTGACAACCGGAAACGATTAACTCCCCACGATGACCCGATGGCAACTCCTGTCCATCAGTATCTACAATCCTGATTTCCTGCTCTGGAAATGGATGTCCCAAAGGAACTCCCCCATTCCGGCAAAGGTCTGAGGATGTTTCTTGATCCCAGTTATAATAGGTAATATTGACTGTCGCCTCAGTTGGACCATAATAATTTATCACCTGCGAATTGGGAGCAGCTTTTTGCCATTTCTGAGCAATTGTTTTTGGCAATATCTCGCCGCTAAACATTGAATAACGAAGATTCGGAAACCTTCCCTCGTGTAACATATTCAAATTATCCATGAACATTGGTATAGAAGGAACAGAATACCAAACAGTTAGCTTGTGTTCCTGAATAAAGCGGGATGGTGCCATAAGAGACGAAGCAGGTACCACACACAGACATGAACCGGAAAGCCATGCCGTAAAAACATCATGTACACTTGGGTCAAAAGTTAGATCAAAAGCCTGAGATACCCTGTCTTCAGAACAATAGTCGTATTGGGAAAGAATAGATTCCAGGTACGCACAAATATTGCGATGTGTAATGCCGATGCCTTTAGGTTGCCCAGTGGTGCCCGATGTGAACAGTAGATAGGCATAATCATTTTCTTTTGCCAAATGGCAAGGAATATTATTGTCAGGTGTTGGTTCACACACTGAAATGAACTTGTGACGTGGAAATTTTTCAGCCAATAATGTAATCGAGCTATTGTCTTCTAATAGATATATTATCTTAAGTTCCGGCAACTCTCTGTCATAGTTTTCCAGTAGACTTGAAAGAACTGGAATACATTCATACCCTAAGACGATAGCCTCGCAATCAGAGATGGAAATCATGCTATGTGTTCGACTTGGTGGAAATTTCTGACTCAATGGAAAATACGCCTTACCGGCCAGCAAAGCTCCTAACAAGCCGGCATAAGCAATAACGCTACGATAGGCTAATATACCAACGAAATTTCCTTCAACACCAATCGTAGCGATAGTTTGAGCAATTCTACTGGCTTTTGTATATAAGGACGAATATGTAAAAGCAGTACCCGCCACCTCTAGCGCAGATCTTGATCCGTTTCGTTTAAAAGTATCTCGTAACTTAGCCTGTAACGTCATAGGACATTGCTAACAAAATAAGCCTTTTGCTTTACAACATATCTCAATACAAGAACCTCATATATTTCAAACGTTCCTCCGCACGATCCTCCCCTTCTTGTCCATATTTATATTTCTGTGAAAGGAAATAGTTGGCTTTGGATATTGCATGAGCAGCCTTATCTGGCATATCCATCTCTAACAAAGCTCGCATAAAACTGATATCTACATTACTACTAACATAAAGATGGGATAATTTTGTCAGTTTTCTAATCTTTTCCATTGTATCTGCATCAAATTGTACAGAGGTATATCCTGAGTGAATAGGGTGAGAAGCAAGATCGCTGAACGGAATGCCCTCTTCCTTTAAGTACCTCTGAAGGGCTGTACCCGGAAAGACCAGAAGTGCATAAGCAGTACAATAGAAGTCCGGGGCAATCTCCTGCATCTTTTTAAGTGAGTACAGAGCTTCTTCCACCGGGTCATCGCATGGAGCACCAAAAATCAATTCCAGACGGCCGCGGATACCAAAATCACGAAGCCTGCCAACGGCATTTCTAACCATTTCCTCCGTCTGAAAAGAACGGTTATATATTTTCAGTGTCTCTTCGCTAAATGACTGAATCCCCATATTAATCACTGGAAAAATTGAACCAACTACCTGCATTAGACTATCCGAAGCCCGGCTCAAAGAAAGTGGAGAAACATAAGCAGTAATAGGAAGGTCTATCTCCTCCTTCCATAAAGCTGCGAATTCGCCCAACCATTCTTCGGCATCCTTGCCCTGCATACAATCATCGTCTACAAGAAAAACTTCCCTCGGCTGATATTTCAAGAAAATCCGTGATTCCTCTATTAGAGCCTGCGGAGGTCTCCTCGCTAAAAACATCTTCTTGTACTCTTTAGCTCCATACGTTTCTTGCAACCGGGCAGCACCGCAATACGTGCATTTAAAAGGACAACCAAAGTGCGACATAATGTAGCGTCTGGGCTGCTGGGTAATATACGGAATATCTCGATAATATTCTTCTCTGTCAGGAATAAGTCCCTTTACCTCCACTTGTCTACCCTGAAGTATTTTGGGGCAATTGCCACTGAAGATTTTTTCTAATGTCCCATATACTGGGCCTAACACAGCATAGTCAATCAATTCGTTTTCCGCATCTTCAGGAACAGCTGAAACATGATGTCCCCCAATTACACATTTGACATTGGAAATTGCTGCTTTCAGAGTTTTTACATGTGCCAATGCTCGAGAAAAAGTAATTGTCTTGGGTGAAAACAGAACGTAATCAGGGTTGAATTCAGTTGCCACTTGCAGAGGGAACTGTTCAAAATCACCGTTTACCCATTTGATACTGACACCAAGACGCTTCAATTCGCCAGCCACGTAAATCATTCCATAATTCTCTGGTTCTCCTTGATGTACAAGGAGACACCTGATTGATTCTGACATCTTTTTGACACCCCTCTAATACAGGTTTATTCTTCAGCAAAGGACTCAGACACCTTCATGCCGTTTTCACATGTTTCATACTTCAGCCAATTTCAATTCCGGAGCCCAGGAATTGCAGTTCCGGCAATGAGGATATGCGGCCCGTCCGAGTTCCAGATGTTTTTTTCGAAACTCAGTAAATACTTCACCCTTCCATATTTCTTGAATAGTATTTTTGTTAACATCACCAGCAATGTATTTCTGGTTAACATCCACCCCACAGACCATAACCGTTCCATCACAAAGAATAATGAGAGAACCAAAAATCCCTTTGCACGGAAGAGACCACAGCTTTTCTTTTAATTCACTGTATTCCTTCAAATCAGGCATCTTGACATTTCCGCCAAACGTATGAACTTTCTTGCCAGATATTGCATCTTCCTTGTTCAAACGTGTCTTCCAATACGAACAAAAATCATCAAATTCTTTATCATTGATGCCCTTTTGGATTACGTAACGAAACCGCACACGGGTTTTCGCACCTCTTTTATCTCGCATTTTGATAAAGTTCTCAATATTATTCATAACAGTATGATAATCGAGGCCAATACGAATTTTCTCGTAAGTTTCCTTATTAATGGCGTCAACAGAAAAGTCGATTTGGTCCAACCCGCTTTCAAGAAGGGCATTGGCTTTCTCTTCGTTTAGCAAAGAACCATTTGACGAGATGAACACTTCCTTTATACCAGCTTTTTTCAGTCGTGCGATGAAGTGAAAAATATTGGGATCAAGCAGAGGTTCTCCAAATCCTTGCGGGATGACCCTTCTAAGATGTCCGGCGTAATGTGACAATTCCTCAGCCAGTTTGTCCATTAGGTCTTTGCTCATATCAAATGTCCGCCGCTCATGCATCTCCCTGCTATGTGGACACATTTGACATTTGGAATTGCATCTGACAGTTGTTTCTATCTGAACATGAAGAGAAAAGTCGTCTATTTCAGAAAGAGAAAAGAGATCCAGGTTGTCACAAATATATTTTTCGTTTGAATCCATGGCTAGATTAATATTAAAAAATCACTTTAACTTATCTAAAAAAGCTTCTTGCACTTCATAGTCATCATCTTCTGTCGGAGCCCATGACGCAAAAACAGTATCCTCACGACAGAAAGGTCCATTTGTCGTTTCATGGAAGATCACAACATCTGAAATGGGTATCACTGTGTGAAAGCACTCATCTGTAAGTCTATAAAAAAATATATTTCCTGAAGTATAATCTCCCATGTTAATTACTTTATCAATACCACCTACCTCATTAAAAATCACAACTTTCAGATGACCTTCTATTATATGAAAGGATTCACTTTTGTTGAGATGCTTATGGGGCCTGACATAAGCACCTTTAGAGTGAATTATCAGCATTTCGTGTAGAGTATCGTCTGTACCTTTGTGGGCGCAAAACCTTATTCTCTTTCTAGGATTCTTAGATGCCTTATCTTTGAGCAACTCTATATCGCCACCATTAACATTAGTGAAATTATCCAGAGCGTAGAGAACTTCTTTGTTAATCACCTTAAATTTCATAACCTAATTGGCTCCATAAAATTCCCTTATATTCGTTACTGTATAATCTATCTCCTCGGCCGTTAGATCCTCTTGATTGGGAATGCAGAGGATTTGTTTGACTAATCGTTCGGCTGTAGGAATTTGAGGTCTTGGTAAATGACGATAGGCAGTATGAAATGGCATCAAAATCTGATGTTGAATTTTAGTTTCAATCCCATTCGAATCCAAGTACTTCTTTAGTTCGTCTCTTCTCTCAGCAACAATAGTATATGAGTAGTAAATATGATAAGACTCATCTCTTCCCGGGCAAATGACTACATCTTTAAGTGCTTTATCATAACACTCTGCAATTTTACGCCGGCGGTCAATTTTATTCTGTAAGTATTTAAGCTCTACAAGCATCATTGCAGCCTGAACAGTATCAATCCTTCCATTTAGACTCGGTTCATGACAGTCTTCCTTGTTAACTGTACCATTATATCTTAATGACTTTATCCTTTGGCATAACTGATAATCATCAGTTACAACTGCACCTGCATCTCCATATGCACAAAAGACCTTCATCGGATTCATGCTGAAACAGCTTACTTCACCAAAAGAACCTGCTACCGCTCCGGCTATGTGTGCACCGAATGCCTGTGCAGCATCCTCTACGACATGAATGCCATGTTTAGACGCAACATCAATAATCTGTGCCATATTGCACATTCTCCCAGTAAAATGCACGGGAACAATTGCTTTTGTTTTTGGTGTTATTGCATCGGAAATTAAATTTACATTTATATTCAAGTCATCTGAGATATCTACAAAAACAGGGGTTGCGCCGCATAGTGATATTGCATTTAAAGTGGCAATCCATGAAAGAGGTGTTGTAATCACCTCATCTCCCTGACCTACATCTAAGCAACGCAATGCATAATATAATGCGTCTGTCCCGGAATTTACACCTACTGCATATTTCTTCTGGCAGTACTCTGCAATTTGCTTTTCAAACTCATCAACTTCTGGTCCCAAAATAGTCCTACCATGAGATAAAACGCTGTCTACTGATTGTAATAACTCAGCTTTTAACTCTGGATCCTTCACACTAAGGTCACGATATGGAATCTTCATAAATCATAAGTTCCTACTATAATACGCATTAAACAAATCCTAAATGTTCCCTGTCTGAATCCAAATATTCCAAGACGAGTTTATTCTTTGTATTTGCCACACAGTGATGATTACAAACACTGGAAGGGTTGATCTTAAAGAAATTTTCTTTGTCAGAAAACCAGAAGTCCTTAAATCTTTGATTCTTAATGGAACCGATCAAACCGTCATCAAGGTTATATGCCTTATCCTGACAAGGATATATGTTCAGATCAGCGCCAATAACTGGAAGAATCTGAAGATACGGACACCAATTATATTCTTTCTCAAATTTTTCATCTAATTCATGATAAGAATCAAATATCTCAAAATTTTCTTCATCTAAATCCTCTATTGCCTTTTTTGTCTGTTCCTTTACCTGACTAAAAATAGATCTGTGGTATTCATTGTTTTTCCTTCCTTCATTGCTTACTATACCGGGAGAAACCTTAACATTGTCTACGCCAATATTTTTAAGTTTTCTAATAAAATCATATATATGGGATGCATTTTTTTTGTCTACTATAATAGAAACTCCCAGATGGCAGGCACCTTCCAACTTTTTAAAGCTTTCCATGTTCTTCATAACTTTTGTAAATTCACCTTTTTTAACCCCGCGATAAATCGAATAGCTCTCATCATCCCAACCATCGATAGAAATCCGAATCCATGTCCCATAATGCGCAAAGACTTCCGCTAACGCTCCACTTAATGTTGAACCATTCGTCAACGAAGCAAATTTAACTTGAGTTTCTGATAGTTTTTTAACAGTATCCAGCAGATAAGGATAATAAAACGGATCACCACCACCACTGAAAGTAACCGCCTTTACTCCCATCTCTACAATATCATCTATTATCTCCATCATCTTCTCTTTTGGGATTAAGTCTTTTTTAACCATATCTTTACCAAGTTGCAAATTATCCGCTTTATAAGCACAATACCAGCAACTGTGAGCACAAGCATTTGTAGGTTTGATTCTTATGTGTATGGGTGCCATTATCTGGTCTATCGTTTCAGGCAGAGAATCCACTTTCTCTTTAAAGTGGAATATTTTCATTTTTGTATATAAATGTCCCATGATGCCAGTTCGTACTCACTCAAAATATATAAATTCATAATCACCGGTATAACCAAAATGGTTATACAGCCATACCCACTCTGCATCATCAAAGAATGATTCCGCCGTCAAAGCCCAACACTGCAGGTTGAATAGTTCCTGCTCATTTCGGTAGCTTTCCAACATAACATAACCCTGTCTACCCACCCGCTCAATCTCACATAAGGCTTTTTCCAAATCGAAAATCCTCAAATTATGCAGACACGTCAGCGATATTACAAGATCAAACTCATTGTCTTCAAAGGGAAATGGATCCTGTGCCTGATGAATAAATAGGCTGTCCCTCACTTCCTTCTTAGCACCATTCAGTCCGTGCCTGGAAATGTCAAAGCCGGCAATCTTTATCCCCGGCAGTAATAGCTTTATTTCATACAGTAAAAATGCTTTACCACAACCCACATCCAGTATGCGGGTTTCATTGGTCAAATTGTATCTTTCTATCAGTGCCTCTGCCACCGGTTTCCAACGACCAGGCAGATATTTATACCCACCGTAACCATATCGCCGATCGCCATCCCAATAATCAGTTTCATATTCCTTGGCTTTCAACATACAGTGCACCTTTTCATCTACCATCCTATCAATGTAAGAACGGGCTGTAGATTGGTGCAGTGGAGTTACTATATTTAGTAACTTACCCATTATTTAAATAGCCAGATAAAGATATCAAGATTTCACACCTGCCTTAAACTGCATAATCTGAAGAGGATGGTAGGATACTACGTTTAACGTTTAATAGATTATTAACTTCCTTTACGATATCATCTTTAGAAAGCCCGTTTAATACTTTCATTTCCTGGTAATTGCCGTATCCCTGAGGAAAAACATCATTTAATCCTAATCTCTTAAAAGAATGGTATACACAATTTGCCTCAGCAAGAACCTCCGCTACACAACTTCCAAGTCCACCTGTTATTGAATGTTCCTCGATCGTGAGGATTGCCTGTGTTTCCATGGCAGCCTTAATGATAATTTCTCTATCAATAGGCTTTATAGTATGAATATTAATCAACCTCACTGAAATCCCTAATTCTTCCAACTCATTAACCGCTTGCACTGCTTCATGTACAATGCTTCCCGTTGCTATAATTGCCATGTCATTGCCTTCTCTAAGAGTTACACCCTTTCCTACCTCAAATACGTAGTCACTTTCATATATCTTAGGAGTACCCCCGGTCGCAAGACGCAAATATACTGGCCCTACGATATGAGCTGCAGCATTAGTTGCTTTAACGGCTTCTAAGGGGTCGGAAGGCGATAAGATTATCATTTCGGGAAGTACCCTCATAACAGCTATATCTTCAGTACTGTGATGTGTAGGACCTAAGTCACTGTAAACAAACCCCGCTCCAATGCCTACTATCTTAACATTCATCTTCTGCAGACATACATCATTCCTGATCTGTTCATATGCCCTAAAAGTAAGAAAGTTGGCAATCGTATAGGCAAAAGGAACCTTGCCGCAAGATGCAAGGCCTGCTGCAACACTAATCATATTAGCTTCAGAAATGCCAAAATTAATAAACCTGCCCGTAAAGTCTTCCCGATATTTGTCATATACAATAGTGCCGTTGTCAGCAACTAATGCCAAAATGTTTTTATTAGATTTTGCCAATTGATACAATGTAGAAAGATATGCGTTTCTCATTCAAATTCCTTCCAGAAGTCACCCAAGCCTAAATCCTTACTTACAATTTTCATTTCTTCGAGATTCGGCATGCGGTAATGCCATAAAGGTTCATGTTCCATAAAAGAGATACCTTTACCTTTAGTAGTATGTGCAATTATCAAGTTAGGTTTTCCTTTAACAAACGGACAAGTGTTAAAGATTTCAATAAGCTGGTTAAGATCGTGTCCGTCCACTTCTCTAACTTCCCAGCCAAAAGCCCTCCATTTTTCTACAAAAGGCTCCAAAGAGACAATCTTATCCAGATAATCCATAGCTTGTTGCTTGTTATAATCAATAATTGCAATCAGGTTATCAAGCTTTTGATGAGAAGCAAACATCGCCGCCTCCCATATTGATCCTTCCTGACACTCACCATCCCCAAGCAAAGTGAATACCCTATACGTTTCATCATCAAGTTTACCTGACAATGCCATACCTACTCCAAAAGGAAAGCCGTGACCAAGCGATCCTGTGGATGCTTCCACACCAGGTATTTTATGCATGTCAGGATGACCACCCAGAATAGACCCAAATTTTCCATAGGTAGTAAGGTGATGCTTGCCGAAGAAACCCTTATCCGCAAGCACAACATATAATGCCACACATGCGTGACCTTTGCTCAATATAAACCTGTCTCTATGAGGGTCGTCAGAATTGTCAGGATCAATTTGCAAAGTACTGTAGTACAGAACGGTCAAAATATCAATAATTGATAAGGACGCAGGCATATGTCCTCCACCAGCCCTGCATATCGTCTTAATCATCTCTTTTTTTAGTTCTTTTGCTTTTTCTTTTATGTCGATCATTTTACTAAATTCTGCAGGAAAGGATTTACTCAATCCTACTTTAACTCAGCTTTATGGTTTACATATTTTTCTTTAAATAAAATTTATATGCTTTACGGCAGGATTCTTTACTTCCCACAAGAACTCATTAATGGAATTTGGTCTACAGTTTGGTGGGCATTCCTGAACATTTAACTCTTTTTCCAAATACTCTTTTATTTTTTTTCTTCTCTTTTCATGCCAGATGTCTCCAAGCTCACTTTTGTAAATATTACCAAATATAAAATCATCTTTATCCCAGTAAGGCAAGCATGTTGCCAAATCGCCTGCTGAATTCATGACAGAAACGAAAGAAGTCCCATAGCAATGTTTATACTTTCTCTTGCCATAACCCTCAAATGATTCTCTCCTTGCTATAACTATAAAATCTTCACTGGACAAACTCTCTGCTTCATTAAGAATATGCTCTATACTATCCAAATCAAGCGGTTCTGCAATTCTATATGACTGCAAATCACTTTGCTGAACGAATGGTTTAATTACAAAATATCCTACTCCTGTATCTTTTATCGTCTTCACGGCATCTATTAAATAGTCTACATTTTCAGGCAACAATACATACTGTACTCCAATATCCACATCTAAAGCCTTTTTTTCTTTTATCTCGGACGCTATCTTCATATTTGCCACAACTCTTCCGAAAATATCCGGTTTTACCTTATGCAAATCCGCATAGTTGTCCTTTGTTCCACCATTAAAGCTAAACCTCACAAATGTGAGAAGAGGCAATATGGCTTCTGCAAGCCCTTCTCTTAATAGTTGCCCATTTGTAAACAATCCCACATCAATACCACTATTTTTAGAATGGATGATGAATTTCTCTATATCTGGATGCAGCAAAGGTTCTCCCTCTCCTGCATATAACAGACTCTTCACACCCGCTTCTTTTGCTTCATCTATAAAGGCCAGTAATCTGTCACAATCCAGCTTTCTGTTTGGATAACCAATAAAATCATAAGCACAAAAGACGCATCTATGGTTACAGCTTCCTACAGGGCTTATTTCCATGTAAATAGGAAATATATCCTCTCCTTTTAGCCAATCATATACCCTGGGGATGTGGTAAACCAATTTATGACTGTCTATTCTATACTTATCCATTAATCATCCGCAGAATACGCAATATTCTTTATCTATGTCTTTCTTTATCGTTACCAATGGCATCTAAAATACAGTGGCATATAGAGTGATGGATTACTTCTACCGGACCATATTCCTGAGCCGGTACATAAAAATTATAATCCCCCGCCGAAGACAGAGGATTATCATCTTTGAACCCAGAAAGAGTTATTACACTACAATCTTTTGATTTTGCAGAATTTACACCCCTTAAAATATTCTCCGACTTACCAGAGCTGCTTATGGCAACTAAAATGTCTCCACGATCTGCAAACATTTCTATTGATTTCTCAAATATATATTCATAGCCAAAGTCATTTCCGAGACAGGTCAACAACGAACTATCATTAAATGCAACGGCTCTCACCCCGCAGGTTTTCCAGAAATCAGTAGACATATGGCTGGAAATGGTAGCACTGGCACCGTTACCGATAAACATCAACTTATGACCAGAATCAGCCTGTGATAAGATCAGGTTACCGACCTTCTCAATACCATGGGAAAATTTTATTCTTTCCCCTTCTTTATCGGTAACTCTAATGGAACGAGTCAACTCAGTAAGGTCATTATAGTAATCTTCTACAAATTTACGCATTTACGCATTGGATCTCAAGTGTAGACACAGATTTGCACAGATAAAATATGATCAAAAAACAAAGATATAAATAATCGGCAAATATCATTGTCTATCAGCTTAAAATAGTGTGTATAAACTCTTTGATCTCATACCCTTCTACCGGTCTCTTATTGCCCATAATCTGAACAGACAAAGCCCCTATTGCATTTCCGAAGAATGAAACTAAATCCATTGGCATTCCTAATGCGAAGCAGAGTGATGAAAGTGAAAAGAAAGCGTCTCCGGCACCTATAGCATCGACCACCTTTGTGGCGAATGCCGGTGTTTGGTTTATTCCACCTTGCCTGTTAACACATATTGACCCTTCACCGCCTACTGTTACAATAAGGTAATCCGTATTTATTTCATTTAAGAGTTTTCTCGCAACATACTCTATTTCGGCATGTTTCTCCTGTGTCGCTAATCTTGCCTCCGGAGCGTCTAGACATATAAAATGTGTATTTTTGTATTTTGTAATCAGATTATAACCGGCGTTGGCACCATTAGTTTGTGCATTTACCGCCAATTTCACTGGAAACTCCTCAATTTTCTCTATTAAATTATCAGTAATAAACCCATGTCCAAAATCAGAAACTAATATCAGATCATATTCGTGTACTACTGATTTTATGTAATCAGCAACCTCTGATTCTAATTCCTCGGAAATATTATTATCATTGATATGATTAATTTCGAATATTTTCTGTTTATGGCGCTGACTAATATATCTCCTTTTTACAATGGAAGGACCGTCATCCCTGTAAAAAAATTTTGTACTAACGTTTGATTTAAGATTATCTGAGACAAAATCTTCTCTTGAATCCTCTCTTCCTAACAAAGTTACCAACTGAACCTTACCACATACCCCCCCCACATGGTTCGCAATTGCAAAGGCACCTCCGGCAAAGATCTCATGAGTAACATATTTGTTAACAATAAGCTGTGCCTTTGGAGACTTGCCCATAGACGTACAATAGTAATACTCATCTATAATTCCATCACCTATAAGCAAAACCTTTAAATCCTTCAAGCTGTCCAATTTTTTTAGAATATCCGAGAAATTGTATTTTTTAGAAAAAGCTTTTAAATAATTTCTGGTTTCTTCAGGGTATATATCTAATGAATTATTAATTATGTGTGATGGACTGAATGAAAAGCCCTCCGTCTCATAAATTATACTCTTACCAAAAAACAACTCTCTCTCTTTTTCAAAAACCTTGCTATGAATTGAACGGTCACGTTCCGCATATTTCTGACCTTTTGCAAAGTAATCCGGTTTTATCCTTTTTACACATTCAAAGGGAGTATCATCATCCACAAGACAGCAATAGTCAACCTGCTCTAATGAAGAGACATTTTCCAGTCTAAAATTTTCCGGGAAAATAGGCCTTTCAGGCCCCTTTCTCACGTCCTTATCTTTTATCACAGTAACGACTAGTACATCCCCCCGCTCCTTAGCCGCATTAAGATGTTTTAAAATACCAGGATGAATGAGATCAAAAATCCCATGGCTCTGGACAATAATCTTTCCTTCTCGTTGATGCATCCCTACCTTTTCTATAAGTTCATCAAACAACAATATTTTATTCTTAATTTTCTGATCCATATCTATCCATAGATTGCGCAAAAGCACAGATTAAGACAATTTTTTCCGTTAGTCCTCTATATATAAAATCCTGATAATCTGTGTTCATCTGCGTCCTATTTATTTTGTTTTAATTAATAATTCAGTCGAAGAGAATACGATTTCATGTGTAAATCTTAATTCAGCACCTATCTCCTTTATAACCTCATATTCCTTTTGCATTTTACCTGTTTTGTCCTCTAATTTTTCAAATTCCTGTCCCTTAACATATATGTCTGGCCTCAACAGCCTTAATGTTTCCTCCGCAGTTGGCCATTTATTTATAGCAACATAATCAACATATTCTAATGCAGCAATAGAATAAGCCCTCAAGCCTTGATTGAAAACAGGCCTGCCCGGTCCCTTGTCAACATAGACGTCAGGCGTTACTGTCACAACCAGTACATCACCCATATCCTTTGCTGCCTGGAAATACTTGATGTGTCCCGGATGCATCAGGTCAAAACAGCCATGACAATGAACAATCTTCTTCCCTTTGGATTTCAGATCCAGAAATTCTTTCTCAAGCTCTTTAAGTTCAACAACCTTCATTTAATATCATCCGCAGATTACGCTGATTAGCACAGATTAATAATTATAAACAAATCTCTTATATTCTAATGATTTTGAACCGAAATTGATTAAAAGGCCAACTTTAAGCTTTGATGCTTTTAGATAATTAATAATCTGAGATTCTTCAGTACCAGACAATTGATCTAAAGCTTTAATTTCTATAATTACTTCATTAAAACAGATAAAATCGGGTTGATATTTTTTCTCCAGAAGCTTTTGCTTGTAATAAATGTCTATAACAGACTATGATTTATAGGGAATACCTTGATTTTTGAATTCTGTCTCTAATGCCTCCTGGTAGACGGGTTCCAAGAATCCACAACCCAACTCTTTATGCACTTCCATGGCTGCACCAATTATTCTATATGTTCTTTCATCTCTTGTATTTTCTCTCTTCTCCACAGGTTTCAATGAACATATATGTTTGTTTTGTAATATTTCCTTATCTGCGCTTATCTGCACTAATCTGTGTAATCTGCGGATTCTCTTCTTCGTTTATTGCCGCCCAAAGCGCTGGAATAGTATCTCTATGTTTTCCTTTTACATAAAAACTTTTTCCACCATCAGCCACGGTCCTGACAAGCATTGTTTTCCATGGCCTAAAATAGTAAGCAGCACTATCTTTAGATGGTTCATTTCTAAAATCTTCTGGAAGATCATGGAGATCGCACACTAAAGTAGTAAAATGTTTAATAGCCCTCCCTTCCTGATGCGCAACATTTCTTGCCATGCTAAGAGCTTTCAGGAAAACTTCCGGAGCCATTACCGAACTTCCGAAATTCATTACAACCCCACCCTCCAGCATCTGAACTTCAGACACAAACTTTAAAAAGTCGTTATATGAAAGCGCTCCTGTCGCGGCACCATCACAATTCGGATGCTCATGTATAATATCATAACCTATGCCTATATGAATGGTCACCGGAATGTTTAAGCGGTAGCATGCCGCTAAAAGGCTAGTATCTTTATTGGGAAATTCACCTTCTTGAACAGCTTTGCCGATGGCCTCCCCCATACCAATTGTATTTTCTTTTCTAAATGCCTGATTGATAATATCATTTATCCGGCCTGTCTCTTTCCACAACCCAAATTGCCCTTCTCTTATGTACCTGGCAACCTTTTCAGTTGTTGCGCCAATAAGGGCAAATTCAAAATCGTGAATCATACAACCACCGTTCATTGCTATACATGAAATGTAACCTCTCTCCAACAAGTCTATAATGTAATGTTGGACTCCAGACCGAATCACATGCCCACCAATAATTAATAAATTTGAACCATTATTGTCTTTAGCAACTGAGATGTGACCAGCAACCCTTCTTATCTTTTCGTCTATTTTTATTTCTGCAGTAACACCTAAACTGCTTACAGCAGAAATATTTATATCGTGTCTTCTCTGTGATAAAGGTTTAATGCTTAAGGCATTACGATCAAACATAAGCAGCCTTAATATAATAAATAAAACATCTCGACATGAAAAATGACGGTAATATGTCTCTCATTTGAACCCAAAAGCTTTGATTATTTAATGAAATGAGATGAATCCTAGTTCTTAACCCATTGTGGCCAGTATTCCCGTATAGTGCCATCACGATAAAGTATTTGTAATGACAAAGTAAGATCTTTGTTCATCTTGACAATATCTTTCAATCGCTTTATAGTATCATCAGTGAAGGTAGCAGTGTAGTCACATGTGCTATTAAAGTCTTTAAGAAAAAGCCCAGGATCACTGTTTACTAACCAAAGCGGAATATCATGCTTGAGGTGAAATTGTTTATGATAAGAATAACTTTTTCCCAATAAAAACGACTTCATATCGCGTGTCAAAAGATAGGAAGTTAAATCATCAATCATCGCATCCATCTTTTTATGGTCTTCAAAACTATCGTGAATAATTTTCCTTGCAACTGATACAGCCAATTTAAGGCATGACTCATAATTTCCAGAAAGAGCTATTAACTTGTATTTACGAAGCAGGTTATCTCCTAAACGACCGGAACATAACGCCTCAAAATTCTCAGAGTTATCATAAAACGCTATGAGAGCCTCGCGAGACAAAAACAATTCATCCTCTGTTTCTTTCAAAAAAGCCTTATAGTTTTGATAAAGTTCAGGGTATTCAGATAATCTGTCAGATATAGAAAAAATCCACTCGGCAATATCCATTTTATACTCAAAAAGAAATCTCTTTAACGGACTCAATTCTGCTGAACTAAAGAATGTTGTGACAATAAAACTTAACCCTCGGAGACTTATATAATCATCGAATGACATATTTTTTGTCCCGACGACCACCTCTTCGGTATCCATAATCTTTGTACCATCGATTATACTGAATTGCCTTGGTACAGTCCTATGCCGTATTATATTATTGTAACGTTCAGAATTTTCCACAGAAGACATTGGAGTTCCTTTCAGGTTCATCATAGTATAAATATCGATACTCTGCACACCTGAATTGATAACATCTCTTAGAGTATTCAAAAATGTTTCTTTGGTTTCGCCTGGAAGACACAAAATTAACTCTGTTACGGAATTATCCCTTGATTTCAACATGAGCTCTTTTTGAAAAGCGACATATTTATCAAAGGGAATATTCTTTCGTTTTATATTTTGCAGAACATCAGGAGTATTGGTCTGTAATGCAATTGAAGCAGGAAAGTTAACAATGGAAACCATCTCAAGTAATTTTTTTGGATCTTTCCCTGAGTTCACATCAA